>ERZ825384.258-NODE-258-length-69322-cov-9.346760_pt1 | contig 69322 bp, 64 predicted proteins | sample MGYA00519931_ERZ825384 | MGnify/ENA primary metagenome ERZ825384 (study PRJEB31778, sample SAMEA3449200) | human gut metagenome | biome: human gut; feature: human-associated habitat; material: faeces | place: United Kingdom | collected 2010/2012 ...
TATCAACTGGACTTATTTTACCGTATTGGATGGGCTTGCCCATCCGTTATATTCAGATACCTTCCACAATCCATTGGAGCTTCAGATGTATATATATCATCATCAATATAGTGATATAATTTTGTTCCTTCAATCCCTATCTTTTGACCTGTATATTCAAAAGATAACACCTCCTCTTTTGCTTGTATACCAATTGGTACACAGCACATTAAAAACGCCAATAATACACCTAATAATTTTTTCATACCCTTTTGTTCCTTTCTATAGGTAATACTTTATACTCACTATATCATGGAACATTTGGCAATTGATTCAAATCGTTAATAAATGCAAACAAATTATTAATTTGTGCAAACTTTTTTATAACTATATATATTTTATGAGTTTATTATATAGTGATTTATCATTTGTTTTAAATTTCATTTATAACCGAAAAATAGAGTTCAGCAAATCACTGAACTCTCTTTATATCACTTTCTTAATAAAGAATTTACCATGCTCACAATATCATGACCATAGCTCTTAGAAGTAGCCCAACCATATCCATTAGGATTTTCTTTTATTCCAAGCCATTCCACATATTGAGCACTACCACGTTTCACTAGATTGAATCTTGGATCCACACATGGGTTTGTTAATGGAGATATAGAACCATAAGCTTTTAAATGTTGAATCTGAGCACGAATACCCATTCTTACATTACTAAAACTTGCACCATGTACTGCTCCAGTAGCACCGATACCCGCAAAGTTATATTGGTTTGGAAGAACATCTCCACCATATTTTAAGAATCCTGTTTCTTTCATACATTGAGTAAATGCTACTTCAGCTCTTACACCTTCTGCCGTTGCTTCTTCATAGAAGATTTGAGCAAATTGATTGATTGTACTAGCTCCACCCTTAGCTAATACACCATTGTACTTTCCATTGTATTTTGCTTTAAATGTATCATAACCTGACGCATTCGCATTATAGTAATGAACCATTTGAGACACTGTAGTTTGACTAGTACCCATGATCTGCATCAAGCCACCCGTTGCATTGGTGTTAATATATTCAAACACCCATTTTTGTGCATTTGTGTTATTTGATGTATATAGCTGAATGTTTGAGCATCTACGGATTTTACCATCTTTTACATCCAAGACCATAGTTGAATTCAAGGCAGAAACAATACGTAAATTTTGATTATTATCAAACATTACAATCCATTTTTGATTGTAGTCGTTCGTTTGTTTTTGTTGATAAACGTTAGCTGTTATACCACTACCACTAGCTGTCAAATACATACCTGAACCAACATTTTGGAAAGAAACATATCCAGTTGAATCATGTGTAATTTTCCATTTTTGTGCATTTGTTTTATTTAGAGAATACAATTGAACGTTTGCACCACCATACAGACTTCCATCCGCAACATCTAACGCAAATCCAACATTTTGATTTTTGATGTAATAAACACCATCAGCCATACGATCCTTATTTTGAATGGCATACGAATCACAACGCTCACGCTCTGTTACATATTTATTAAAAGTCCATTGTTGTGCTGCCGTATTGTTACTCTTATATAATTGAATATTTGAACCAGAATAAACAGTACCATTTCTAATATCTAGAGCAAAGCTTGTATCTATCGCAGAAACAATTGAATATCCGGAACCACTCTGTTGTACAATCCATTTTTGTGCACGAGTACCATTTGATGCGTATTGATGAATATTTCTACCATTTTTTGTGATAGCTCCATCTAAGTCAATTACTTTACCCGAATTAATATTTGTGAATGTGACAAAACCTTGAGAATCATGACTCACTCTAAATGCTTGTGCTTGTGTTCCATTACGTAAGTATAATTGAACATTCGCGCCATTTCTTGTTGAAGCTGAATTAACATCTAAAGTATAATTACTGTTTTTTACACTATTGATCTCGTATACACCATCGGCTAATGTGTTCTTGTTTTGTGCCGCCAAACTATTGATTCTTTCATCTTTACTTACATACTTAGTAATATTCCATCTTTGTGAATTTGAACCTGTTACAGAATGTAATTGAATATTACTTCCATTTCGAACAGATCCACCACTTAAATCAAGAATATAGTTTGGATTTATTGCTGACATAACAACATATCCATTATCATCCGGTTTAACAATCCATTTTTGAGCACGTGTACCATTGGAAGTGTATTGCTGTATATTACCTGCATCTTTTACAATTGCTCCATTTAAATCTAATACTCTTCCAGATTTTACATTTGTAAATGTTACATAACCTTGAGAGTCATGTGAAACTTTAAATTGTTGAGCTGCCGTATCATTTGCTTCATATAATTGAATATTGGCTCCATTTGATGTTGAGCCATCTTTTACATCTAATACATAATTAGAATTTAATAAAGTCGAAATCGTATATGTACCATCTGCTAAAACATTTCTATTTTCCGCTGCTAACGTATCTATATCAGCATTTTTAGCTTGTAAACCAAGTGCACTCACTATACCTTTTGCATCTGCAATTCCAAGTTGTTGTAACTTAGCATTTGAACCTAAATATTTATCAAACTCATCTTTATTGCTAATAAAACAATGTTCAACAATCAATCCCGTAATATTTGCCTGTTTCGCATAACGAATGACACCATAATAATCTTGATCACTACTGTTTGGATTTGATGAAGTAGTACCATCTGTATAGTTACGAATCTTAATACCACGATCATATAAACCTAATGCAGCTAATTGACTTTGAATCGCCTTAGCTAGATTCTGACCATTACTAGAAAGGTTCTTATTACCACTTGTATTTGGATAATATACTTCAGCGCCTTTGGCAGCACTATTTAATGCTGAATTAATATGAATACTAATAAAGTAAGAAGCACCAGCCTCTTTAGCTACTTCTACACGCTTCTTAAGATCCATTGCCGCTACTTCGTCTAGTCTTGTATCTGTAGTTCTTGTCATAACTACATTTACATCATATTTAGATAATTCTTCCTTACAATATTGAGCAATCTTTAAAGTTAAATCCGACTCTTTTGCACCAAATGCAGTGGCACCAGAATCATTACCACCATGTCCTGGATCCAAACAAATTGTCATTCCACCAGTCGCATGTCTTGAAAACTCATCTACTGACATTGTAGCTGGTTGACTTGCAACGCCATTCACAATCTCTTCTTCAGCCTTATTTACATCCGTTACTTCAATAATGCCTTCTGGACCAATTGAATCCTCTGTTAAATCTGGTAAAGTAGCATCATACCCATCATATTCCTGATCCACACCAAACTTAACATCCATTTCTAAATCACTAAAGTTTAAATAATAAGCTTGCCCATTATAAATATAGTGAAGTGTGGTTACACTATACTGTCCTTTTTCTTCTTCAGTAAACACTCTAGAAAACTTAACTAAATTATCAACTTGTTCTGTACTCTCTAAATCAAAAGTAGTTCCATCCTCTTTTTGAATAGTTAATTTAAAATCCGAATACCCCTCTGCATTATTTAATGAAAGAACAAAGTTTTCTGTTTCTCCATTTGATAATACGGGATTATCGACTAAGAAGTATTCCATCATATTCGAATCACCCAATTGCTCCTCTTCAACAACTGGCTCTTCCTCTTCTGTTGGTATTTCCTCTTCTACAGTAGGAACTTGCTCTTCTGTAGTCTCTTCTTCTGTTTGTGTTTCTTCTACAACAGGCTCTTCTTGTGTAATTTCATCATCTGCACGAACTGTATACATATTAGTCATTGTTGATACAGACATAAATACACTTAATACGAAAGCCAAAAGTGGTTTTAATTTTTTTGCCATTTTCTATCCCTCTTCCAATAAATCTATTTTAAATGAATATTTAAAATATTTCAATCTAACCAAAAAATAACCAGACACTTTTGTGCCTGGTTTATAAAATTAGATTTTTGTTAGTTTAAATTTCTGAGCATTTGTGCCATTACTTTGATATAGTTGTATATTTTGTTGGTTTCTAATAACCCCTGCATTAATATCTAATACGTAGTTCGCATCTAAAGCAGATACAAATGTCAAACTACCATCTGTATTCTTCTTTGCAATCCATTTCTGTGCATAAGTATTGTTAACTTCATATTGCCAAATATTAGCACCATTATTCACACTCGCATTTGAAACGTCAAGAGCTTTATTAGATCCAACATTAATAAATGTGATATAACCAACTGAATCCTTTTTTACTTCCCATTTTTGTGCATTAGTATTATTTGATTTGTAAACTTGTAGGTTACCACAATTTGACTTTGAACCACCATCAATATCTAACACATAATTAGGATTTGAATAACTTGTAACTACATACGTTGTTTCTTCAATACTAGAATTGTATTGTTTAGCCATGTTATTTAATTTTTCACGTGGAGATTCATATTTTGAGAAATACCAACGTTGTGCAGTCGTATCATTTGATTTATAAGCCTGAATATTTTGATAATTTCTTGTCAAAGCAGAATTTAAATCCAAGACATAACTTGTATTTAAAGCAGACATAATTTTAAAACCTTTGTTTTCTTGTACTACAATCCATTTTTGAGCATATGTATTATTAGAAGTATATTGACTAATATTCTGTCCATTATAAGCAGATCCATCTTTGACATCGATTGCTTTTCCTGAACCAATATTTATAAACGTAACATACCCTTTTGAATCGTGACTGACTTTCCATCCTTGTGCTAAAGTACCATTACTTTGATATAGTTGAATATTACCAAAATTCACTTTAGAACCACCATTTACATCCAATACATAACTTTTATTTATAGATGAATGGATTGTATAAGTACCATCACTTAATGTGTTTTTGTTCTTTGATGCTAATGCATCCATTTCTTCACGTAGATTTTTTACTTTCAACAATTTCCATGCTTGTGCAGAACTACCATTTACGGTATAAAGTTGAACTTTATTACCATTGTCTAGGTTTGCTCCATTTAAATCAAAGACATATCTAGAATCCCAAGCAGAAGAAATAATCCACTGCCCCTTATTGTTTCTTGTAAAAATGAATTGTCCTGCTTTTGAAGAAGCATTTACACCTTGAACTAATGAATTATAATTTCCCATAGTATTCCAATCTGACTGAATGCCTAAATATAAATTAGAACCAACATTCTTAATTGTATAGTAGCCATTTTGATTTTTATTCACTACAAATTGTTGTGCTTGCGTACCGTTCCAATTATAAATTTGAATACTAGCACCAGATGCTTTTGAACCATCTTTTATATCAAGTACTTTATTACTATTTAATGAAGAAATAATTTCATAAGTTCCATTTGACATTTCATCCTTAATAATGTCAAAAGAAACATTCAATTTACCAGTAAAGGCATTAATACCAACGATGGTAGCTGTACCTTTACCAAGTTTAACATTATTTGAATAAACAACTTTATAATCTCTACCTTGAACCAACGCTGTATTTTTCAATGAAAGATTCACTTCTGGTTCAACGTTCTCGCCTGTATAATATACTTTTCCTACATGAGCAGTTCCCTTAGAAACATCTAGATATAAGTTTTGATCTCTAAGTTTACCTAACGAGAAGAATGGGCCACCATTCTTTCTATCACTACTATCCCATGATGGATGATTGAAGACCTCACTAATGTGTACACGACCATTACGTGAACTTGTATATGGATCATATACTGTTGTATAGCCCTGTGCATCTAAACCAAATAATAATATTTCATGCGTTACACCATACCATGGACAGAATTTTCCGCCACCAACAGCCGCCGCAATCATATTCCCCTTTAATAATTCTTGTTTAGCTGATTCCACATTTAAACTATTCTTATAACTCAAGCCAAATTTATTAGCTACATACTGCCAAGACTCTCCACCAGTACCAATGGAACTTGTATTGAAATATCCAGCATTATGTAAAATTTGACCCACTTGATTAGGCGTATAGTTTGTACCATTGATCGTATTTACAATCATAGTAACCGTAGTAGGAACACATCCTGAACCACTAAAATAATAATTACCAACTTTACTCCAAGCCCATCTTCCATCATTTTGACAGAAGTAAGAAACACCGTTCCAACTTGCTTTTGTAATGAAGCCATTACCATCTGTTTGATATGTTACTTTATCAACTGTAAAAGAACCACTCATTCTTCTACCCAAATTGTCATAGTACTTAGCACTATTTCCCATATTTACAAAACCAACAGATAAACTACCATCTTCTTTGAAATTGTACCAATATCCATTTGCCTGTTTTTCACCAACACTCTGAAGACCATTATCGAAATAATAAACTTTCCCCTCTAAATTTATCATTCCACTATAGGCAGCCCCATTCTCTAAGTAGTAGTGTAATTTACCATCTTCTTTTCTTAAAGAATATACGGCAATACCTGTTTCTTGATCATGAAGAACTTGTAAACCCGTCTGCATCATACCAGATTCATTAAAGTAATAAGAATCTGTACCAATTGTTTTAAAACCAGTTACCTTATTACCATTCTCATCAAAATAATATTTTTGACCATCAATCTCTGCAAAACTATTCGTAACATAAGCACCATCTTTAACATACTGTAAAGAATCACTAGACCAACCCTCAGTTAATTTAGCACTGGTATCACTACCACCACCAACTGTTGTAGTCTCTTCATCTTCTTTTGGAACATCTGTTTCTTCCGTGTTTTCAGGAACATTTGTTTCTTCAACTACTGCATCAATAACATCTGTTAAATCATCCTGATTTTCTACAGGTGCAGTCTCTTTTACAGGCTCAACACTTGTTTCTTCAGCATGAACGATAGTATCTGCAAAATTATAACTCATAACCGCTGCAAGAACGGCAAAACCAACCTTAGCAATATCTCTATTATTCATTATGTATAACCCTCCATGGGTTCTATTTTATACCGATATTGGAAGCGTTACAATTATCAAACGTTACTAATCCATTCAATGAAAAATAAAAAGCTTAATATACATATGTATATTAAGCAAGTTCTTTTAAATATCTAGCCAATGCATCCTGCCAAGTAGGTAATGGTTTAAAGCCATTTTCTATGAGTTTAGATTTATCTAAACGAGAATTAAATGGACGAGCTGCCTTTGATAAACCATACTCTTCTGTCGTTACAGGATTTACTTTTGTTGTATATCCAGCTTGTTTAAAGATTTCACACGCAAAATCATACCAGCTGATATATCCACCTTCATTTGTCGCATGATAATAACCATATTTATCAGTTTCAATCATGTCTACTAATAGGCGTGCTAAATCAAATGTATAGGTTGGCGTACCAATTTGATCATTTACTACTCGTAATGTATCAAATTTCTTTCCCACATTTAACATGGTTTTAATGAAGTTATTTCCATTCTTTCCAAATACCCACGCAATACGAACAATGAAATATTTAGATAAAGTATTTGAAACAGCTAGTTCTCCACCAAGCTTAGTCTGACCATATACATTCAATGGTTTATAATCCTTACAATCCGGTTGCCAAGGCTTAGTTCCTTGTCCATCAAATACATAGTCTGTAGAAATATAAACCATCTTCGCATCTACTTCTTTACATGCATCCGCAATATTTTGTGTTCCATCCACATTGATAGCTTTAACCTTAGCCTGTTTGTCTTCATCTTCAGCTAAGTCTACGGCAGTCCATGCTGCACAGTGTACAACTACATCTGGATTAACACATTTAATTATATTCATTACAGATTCTTTGTTTGTGATATCCAAAGATACATATTCAGCTGTAGTTACATAAGAGCCATCCTGAATACCACTATAGCTTTCAGCTAAGTCTGTACCTACTCCAACATATCCTCTAGAAGCCAATTCATTCATTACATCATGACCTAATTGTCCGGCCACACCTGTCACAAAAACTTTCATTCTAATTCTCCTTCAAACCTTTTCAATAATTCAATCCATCTCTTATATGCATTCTCTTTACTAAACTCGTCAAAGTTTTTAAGTGCATTTTTTGAAATGTTTATTAACAATTCTTTATCATTCATTAATTCAGCCGTTCGATTCACAATATCTTCAACCGTATTTTCTACAAAACCATCTTCCTTATCATGAATCACTTCAAAAACACCGTCTCCCCAATTTGTAGAAATGGTAGGTACACCTTTGGCCTTAGCTTCAATAATTGTCATACTCATTCCTTCAAAATTAGAAGTTAACCATAATAAAGAATAGTTATCGAAAATATTTTTATCATTACAGAAACCACATAAATGAACATTTTCACTTAAGTCATTTTCTTCAATTAGTTTCGCAATATCATCTACTAAGACTCCTGTACCATACATATCGAGTGTAAAATCAGGAATCTGTTTCTTCAATTGCTTTGCACACTCAATCATTTTTGGAAGATTCTTTTCTTTTCCAAATCGTCCCATATAGATAATTTTATGTTTTCTTATCTTTTCACCAATACTTACCGTATCATTGAAAAGTTCTTTATTAATAAAATTATAAGAGTACGTTGATTTAAAGTATTGACTCGCCTTCTCCATATCGGCCTTTGTTCTAAAAACAGTGATGTATGGTTTTGACATCAATTTACTTTGAAGTCTTCCTAATTTATTAGTTCCCCAAAAATACTCAAACTTTGTATGTATTTCCAATATAAATCGATTTTTTGAACTCACAAACATAGCAGCTGCAGGAGAAGAAACGATGATAATATCTTCTGAAGAAAAGAACTTTTTCATTTTAATACGTGATATGGGTATATAACAGAAATAACATAACAATTTAAATAACTCTTTCAACAATAAAAGCAACTTAAAACTTTTAAAACTATCTGATATAATTTCCATCCTAGGAAAGAAATCATGTTTTGAAACATTTATGATTTCACAATCCGAAAACATATCATGTCTAGTAAGATTAGAATTAATGATACTAATAACCTTAATTGTATAGTCATCTTTTAATAATTGTATTAATGATGCATATGCTGAGACAAGTCCACCAGCTTCATTTGAATGTAATTTATCAAAAACAATATAGATGTTTTTCATTTTAACCCCTATCTAATACTTTACTAATTACTTGTCTATCTTTATTCATATCAAATTTACGTGCAAACATGTATTGTCCATCCATAAAACACTCCATATCTTCAACACCTAATGTTTTTGGACTGGCATTCAATCCTTCAAAGACAATGTATCTTGAATTATATTTTAACACTTTATCTTTATACTTTGAATTCATCAAGAGCACTTGAAAGAAATGTTCATCTGGACATGCTGTATATTTAAATTTAGAACAGTAATCATTCTCGCGAATATACGACAAGATATATTTCATACAATCATAAGTAATACTAAACCATGAAGACCCTTTATACAATTCAAATCCTTTAAAATTTTTTCTTCGAACAAAAGGCATTTGAATCAAACGAAGAACTATGTCAGTCAATCGATACAATTTTTTTCGATTGTTTGGATTTTCTCTAAAGAAAGAATATTGCGTTAATCTCCATTTATAGCTATCAATATCATTCACCTCTACAAATTGATTACCTACACCTTTACTTTCAATATACGCATCCATTTGTTCATGTGACATTAAAGGTAGATCCTGCCCACTTATAAAATGAATATAATCATACTTTCTTTTAGTCGATTCAACCAATTCTAACAATTTAAGCGTTGCTTGAACTTGACTAAAACCAGACCAGTTTACACCCACTCTATCAGAAACCAAGAATACATTGGGATTGTTTTTATACATTTCTTTTAGACTCTGGTATAGCGCTTCTTGTTTTTTATCAACATGAATATAAACATCTCCAAAATGAAGAGCAGTTACTAAGACTTGTAACTGCTCCATATTTGTATGCACGCTCATTATAAAAGCATGTCTTAACATAAAGATTATTCCTTAGCTCTTCCTTTTTCTACATACATCTTTTCAAAATAGTTTTGGTATTCACCACTAATGATGTTTTCCCACCATTCTTTATTGTCTAAATACCATTGGATTGTCATTGGAATACCTGTATCAAATGTATATTTTGGTTTCCATCCAAGTTCTGTTTCCAACTTCGTAGGATCAATCGCATAACGCATGTCATGACCTTTTCTATCTGTAACATACGTAATTAAGCTTTCAGGTTTGTTTAATGCATGTAATACAGTCTTCACAACTTCTAAGTTTGTTCTTTCGTTGTGACCACCAACATTATAAACTTCACCAACACGTCCCTTACGAACAATTAAATCAATAGCTACACAGTGATCGTATACATGTAACCAGTCACGTACGTTTTCACCTGTTCCATATACTGGAATTGTTTCATCATTTAATGCACGAGAAATAATTAATGGAATTAATTTTTCTGGGAAATGATAAGGACCATAGTTATTTGAACAACGACTAATTGTTACTGGCAAACCATACGTTCTGTGGTATGCAAGAACAAATAAGTCAGCACTTGCCTTTGCACTTGAATAAGGACTTGAAGTGTGTAAAGGTGTGTTTTCTGTAAAGAACAAATCTGGACGGTCTAATGGTAAATCACCATATACTTCGTCAGTAGAAACTTGGTGATATCTTTGAATACCATACTTAACACAAGCATCTAATAATGTTGTTGTACCCATAACATTCGTCTTTACAAAGATTTCTGGGTCTTCAATACTACGGTCAACATGACTTTCAGCTGCAAAGTTGACAACGACATCAAACTTTTCTTTTTCAAACAAATCCATGATAAATTCACGATCTGCAATATCACCCTTGATAAACTTATAGTTAGGCTTATCTTCTACAGGCTTACAAGTCTCTAAGTTACCTGCATACGTCAATTTATCCAAGTTCACAATCATATCCTCAGGATATTTATTTACCATATAATGTACAAAGTTTCCACCAATGAAACCAGCACCACCCGTTACTAAAATTTTCATTCTTTTATTCTCCTTTATATACAAATTGATTATTTGATTCTTCTAAAGTAGGACCAATCTGATCTTTTTCACTCAATACAGGCTCAATACCATTTAATAATGAACCCCAATCTACATTACAAGTCGGATCATCATAACGCATACCACCCTCAGATTCCTTGTTGTATACATTATCGACTTTGTATCTAAACTCAACATTATCCGTTAAAGTTAAGAATCCATGCGCAAATCCCTGAGGAATAAAGAACTGTCTATGATTTTCTTCGCTCAATTCAACACTTACCCATTGACCAAATGTTGGACTTCCCTTACGAATATCCACAGCCACATCAATCACTGTACCCTTCGTACAAGAAACCAATTTACTCTGTGCATAAGGCGGATTTTGCCAGTGCAAACCACGAAGCGTACCCTTCTGTGCACTAAAAGACATATTATCCTGTACAAAATCGACGGTAATACCCATCTTCTCATATTTAGGCTTCGAATATGTCTCCGTAAAATACCCTCTATGATCACCAAATACATCTGTATCAATAATCAATACACCAGGAATCTTTGTTTCCGTTACCTTCATTACTATACCCCCAATTACTTAATATACTTACGATCCATGATCTTTTTCAAATAAGCACCATACTGATTCTTCTTATAAATTTCATACGTAGATGCCAATTCCTCATCACCAATCCAACCATTGTCATACGCAATCTCTTCAAGACACGCAATCTTACGATGCTGGTGCTCCTCAATTGTCTTCACAAAATTTGTTGCATCCACTAAAGACTCATGCGTACCCGTATCCAACCAAGTAAATCCATCACCAAGTAAAGTGACATTCAATTCACCATTCTCTAAATAAATACGGTTCAAATCTGTGATTTCCAATTCCCCACGAGGACTCGGTTTTAAATTCTTCGCATACTCAACAACCTTATTATCATAGAAATACAATCCAGTTACCGCATAATTTGACTTAGGATGTAAAGGTTTTTCTTCAAGACTAATCGCCTTACCCTCAGAATCAAATTCCACAACACCAAAACGTTCAGGATCCTCTACATAATAACCAAATACGGTAGCTCCAACTTCATTTTCAGCCGCTGCACGAAGACGCTTCGTCAAACCATGACCATGGAAAATATTATCACCCAAAATCATCGCACAACTATCATTGCCAATAAACTCCTCACCCAAGATAAACGCTTGAGCAAGTCCATCCGGACTTGGCTGAACCTTATAAGAAAGCTCAATGCCAAACTGATGACCATCCCCCAATAACTCTTGAAAACGAGGTGTATCATCCGGAGTAGAAATAATTAAAATCTCACGAATCCCAGCCTGCATTAAAATAGACATAGGATAATAAATCATTGGCTTGTCATAAATAGGAAGTAATTGTTTACTAGTCACCTTAGTCAAAGGATACAAACGAGTACCACTACCACCAGCTAAAATAATACCTTTCATAATGTGTACCTCCATAATTGATTACATTATATCACATATAAACAATAAACCCTAACGTAACGTTAGGGTCAAGCTTTTTTCTTTAATAGCATATAAATCGGTATAGTTAAATGCAATTTAACCAAACATTTATATACCTTATATTTAGAATCTAAATCTGAATAATGTATTTTAATATTCTTCAATCCAGATTGCTTCATAAACATTTTGACACGATTCAATCCATCTTCTGAATTTGGATTTTGTGTTTCCTGGTTAATTACACCAAACCAACACTTTAAATATAAATACAAAATGTCATTTTGCGATATTGTATAATTTGATTTTGAAGCAATTCTTTTTAGATTTGCCTCATAATTTAAAATATGATTCGTATATTTCTTATTATACGTTCTCATTACAGAAGTTTGTCTTTGGTAATAATGATATAAACAATCTGATTTAAAAACCACTCTTTTACAATACTGTAAATACTCAACATTAAATAAGAAATCCTCTCCAACACTTTGTCCCACTGGAAATTCAATCTTATTCTCCTTTAAAAGATCTGTCTTATAGACTTTATTCAAACAAAACTGTTTGATTTTTTCATCCATGTTCTGTCTGATATACCATGTAAATCCAGCATTATCACACAAGTTTACTATTTCATCTTTTAAATAATTTAATCTAGTCTCATGATTGTCATAAGTTAAACAATAATTGAAACTTAATAAATCAAAATCTAAAGTTTGAATATACTCCATTATCTTTGGTAGATATTGCTCGTCCACAAAGTCATCACCATCTACAAAAGTGATATATTTTCCTTTTGAAAGAGAGATACCAAGATTACGTGCTGAACTTACTCCGCCGTTTTCTTTTTTTACATAATGAATATTAGAATCATCTTTCAAAACATTCTTTACAACTTCATAAGATTGATCTGGACTTCCATCATCAATCACTAAAATTTCCACTCTATCATCTAATGTTTTAAGTGAGTTTAAACATTTACCAATATAATTCTGAACATTATAAACTGGTATAACAATCGAAAGTAAAATATCTGTTTCCATTCTTTTACCCCTTTATAAAAAGACTTTTTACAACATTAAATGTTGAATTAAATGTCTTTCGATCAAACAATACATTCACCAATAACACAAACACACTAATTGCGACAAAATAGATAATTCCATATTTGATCCACGTTAAGTAATTATAAATGTTTGGCTCCATTACTTGTTGTAGAAGGAATACAACTACAATACTAGCAGCTAAATTAATAAATAATTTTTTGAACGTACTTAGACTCGATGTTTTTAAGATATGTTTATGTGCATAGAATATAAAATCAAACGTACGATATGAGAATGATAAAACACAACCTAAAAGAATACCATTCAATCCAAACATTTTACCAAACACAAACTGTCCTACTACATTTAATGTCATTTCAAGTACTGCTCTCCATTTGGTTTCTTTAAAGTGCCCAGCACTAGTAACAATCGTAGATGTTGGAATTCTTATATTATTGGCAATGCCAACTAAAATAAACAATTTAGCAAGTGTAGGATAAATATAATTGATATCCGTCATATTGACTGTATAGATTTCAATAAAAGGCATAATCAACAAATATGTACAAGAAAATAAAATCGTAATAACTATGTAGTACACAAACTCATAAATATTAAAAGTACGAATTAAAATATCTCTTTGTCCTTTTGCGATAACCTCTCCAAATGAGGCGTAGATTGCCGTTGAAATAATGGAACAAATTGTATTGATTCCCTGGAAAACAATCAAATATACCGCAAATACACTGGCTTCTTTTAAGCCTAGAATTAAACTTACAATTAAAGTCGAGCTTCCCATGACTACCAGTGTAGAAACTTGGTGAACAATTGCATCGTTTCTTTGTGAAATCTTTTCAAATGTTGGAGCTACTGTTAAATCTAAATATTTATATTTTCTTTTTGCGTATACTGTTAAAATAACTATTCTACATAGATATACTGCACTCATCCCTAATTCTGCAACTACTACATTTTGTTTTAAACGAACTAAAACAATTAACAAAATCAAATTTGTCAAAGAACCAATGGTTTGCGCAATCGCAACAACATAGTTTTCTTGGTTTGCTGATAATAAAGCATTGTATTTACCACACAAATAAAATTCTGAAGCACCACTAATACCAATAACTAAAACTAATGCGAACGCAACGGAATAATCAACCTGATTACGAACTGTCAAAGGATATATAATCGCAACTAATAATGTGATGGCAGAAAACACATTCCCTGCTCGAGTAAACATTTTTCGAGTTGCATTATATATACCATTTAAAGATTCATAATCCTTGTCAGCAATTGGTTTATACATTGCAAACGTACTCGCCTGCGCAATACCTGCACCCGTTAGCTGTACATATTGCATAATTTGACGAATTGTAGATACCAATCCATTTAAAGTAGAGCCAAAAGTAGATACTAAAATTGGTGGCATAATAAAATTTACAATAATATTCACGACTTGCTGCAAGACATTAAATATTAGATTTTTTAAAGCCTTTTTAAATCTCATAAATACCTCTTTTCAATCAACTATTTAAACTCAACATCATAAATCGATATATCTTATTTAAATAATATTTAGAACTAAACAACAAACAAAAACCATCCTTAATAAAAGATAAGAATTGTTTATCTGACATTTCCTGCAACATACGATTAAAGATCACATTCGCCTTTAAATACTTATCTGAATCCGTCTCATTTAGATGTTGCTGCACATACGCATATGCCTTATCAACTGAGGCAATACGATTATTCTTATATTCATTCGTGATATAAGACATATACAAGTATTGCTCAAACAAATTACTTCTAGAAATTGAATTTGAAGTCATACGATACTTAAGCACAGCCTCATTTAAGTTTGAAATCACAAAACCATTTAATACAGCTCTTAAAGTAAAATCATAATCTTCACATAAAGGCATATGACGATATCCAGCATTTTTTTCAAAAACTTCTTTTTTTCCTAACCAAGTTGGATGCGCAATACATTGACTATAACGCAATGCCTTATTAATTTTTTTAGGATCTGTAGGAACACTCTTTATGCTATATAACAAAGAACCATTTTCATTGATCATCTCTGTAATTCCACCAATTAAATCATAATGATTCTTTTCTAAGTATTTCATTTGTCTTTCTAAACGATCCGGTAAACTAATATCATCTGCATCCATACGAGCTATATATTCACCATGACACAAGGAAAGGCCACGATTTAACGAATCTGTAAGCCCCATATTCTTTTCGTTGATATAAAAATGAATTCGATCATCTTTTAAAGCATATTCTTCTATTACGCTTTTATGAACATCATTATCCGGATAATCCAATATAATAATATATTCAAAATCTCTATACGTCTGATTTAATATTGATTCAATGGATTCACGAAGTAATCTCTCATCTTCTTTATATGTAGACATAATTACAGATATCATTGAATCACCCTCTTTCTACAAACAAATAGTCCAGCTTCTTTTGTCACTACTATTTTACCATTATTCTTTAACAATTCTTCAATATATTCTTTGAACTCATTTAGTCTAGGCCCCAATATTTCATTTTGATTACCATGACAAGACATAATATAGTCAATCAATGGTTTGGATTCTGTTATTTCTAATGAATCTTGATAATTATATTTTTCTACATTAGAAAAATAATTACATAATATACTTTCACCATTCTCTAAGCCAAAGATATCATACAAACTATGATTCGATAGATTAATTCTAGAATCAAAGTTCTGTACAATTTCTGTGATTTCTTTCATATGGTTCTTTCCATATGTACTACAGTATAGAATTCCGTTTGGTTTTAATACTCTACTTATTTCTTTTAAGCCAAGATTCAAATCATTCAAATAAAATAATACATGATTGGCTATAACAGAATCAAAATACTCATCTTTAAAAGGAATCTTTTCAGCATCTGCCACAATACAGTTAAAATCAGAACCTAATTTATTTCTTACTTCTTCAACCATACCTTCACTAATATCCGATAAGAAGATTTCTCTATTCCTTAATTCAATTCGATTTTCTTGCCACAATTTACCATTCCCACAACCAAGTTCTAACAATCGATTGACTTTACTAAAATCGATTTGATTGAATAACCAATTAAACCAACCCTGCTTATTTGTAGAATACTTCTCATGTAGTGATATACGATCATTTAAGTTCTTCGCATTCTTATATTGTTCAATAATATTCGTTTCCTCATTCGATAATTGAACTAAAGATAGAATCATATTCCAACTTAAATCCGGTGTTTGACTCGCTCTTTTTAAAGCATCCTTTAAAGATTGTAAATGACTGATTTTATCTTCAATCAAATCAATTTGTAACTCGAAGCTCTCTTTTAAGTTTGTATTATCCATAACCATAGGAAAGATTTCTTCAATACTAAACCCCAAATGTTTTAAAGATAAAATCTTCTGTAACTTTAATAAATCTAAATCACTATATTGCCGATACCCATTTTCCATAACAAAAGAGGGTTTTAATAACCCTATTTTGTCATAATATCGAATTGTTCTTTCACTCACATTCGCCAGTTTTGCGAATTGTCCTGTTTTATAGTAGTTCATAGTATTAATAATTTACCTTTAATAAATAATAAGGATTTAGATTTTGTTCATTTGATAGTACTAAACTATCTCCATCACATTCCAATATGTCCGCTGCATTTTTATTAAATACCAAAATATATTGAATATTTTCTTTCTTCAAAATATCATGTACTTCTGTATATGTTAAATCCCCTGACATACAAAACGAATTTAATTTTGAAAAATCTTTATCATTGAATTTTTTAAATCCATCACTGTTTGAAACATGAAGACGGTTCGTGGACATTTCAAAACCACCATCCAGTGTTCCCATACCACCATCTGTATTAAAATTATGACAAGTATACATTTTATAGTTATCATACGGTAAAGTATTAAAATAATCCCCAACTTCGACAAAAATATCTGGAATCATTTTTGTGTTCATATCAAATACTCTTGAAAAATTCCATCCAGCTGCACTTATGCCAGAACTAAGAAAATTATATTTTACAATTTCATTTACATTATGACGAAAAAAGACACAAACTAACGCAACCAATCCTACTGTCGCTAGATTTGGTATAAAATACATCTTTTTAAAGATTGACTCGTATATGCGCAAGACACAGATACCAAAAAAGAACAAAATTAAGTATTGTATAGATGAGACTGTTCTCATTGTAACAAAGAAATAATTAAAAGATGTAATTGTTAATAATACAGTAAATATTTCTTTCCATACTAAAACATATAAAACCAATACCATACCAACAATACTTCTAGATTGCGAATTCTTAGATAATACAAACATTAATGCAAAAACAACAAAACCATACTTTAACAATGAGTCATGATCATACCATTCTTGTTGAAAGCCATGATAACGAGTTACGTTGTATATAAATTCTTCTGTGTTTATATTTAAATATCTTGTTGCGAGCAAAAAGCCAACAACAACTAGAATTCCTAGAATAGAAACTATCATCCATTTTGTTTCTTTCGCTTTAAATGCTTCAACAAAACAATATACACATTTAATCGTTATTGCCGCAATGAAAAATAAAATAACAACTTGAACATATATTGTTGAAAACGAGATCATGGAAATAGACATTAAAACAATATATATAATCTTCTTGGATTCCATTTTTTCTACTAATGGTAAAGAATAAATAATCAGAATAGGCACTGCCATCATTCTAACAATAGATCCACCATAAAATGCTGCAGTTTGAAACTGCCATAAATCGTATGAATAAACTCTTATACATTCATAGATTCCTACTTGTAGAAAACCAGCTGGAATCAGAAAATAAAAGAATGGAACAATGGCATATTGTGAATATTTTTCTTTTACAAAAAGCGATGCCAATTGTTTGTATACAATTCCAAATAATACATAATTGTGCAATGACATAGTCACCCTACAAAAATAAGGTAAATAAATGTGGAAGAGTGTCCCAAAATAAGAATAACTCAATTCGTATGTATTGATAACACGAATTAAATCAAGTCCATTAATATGAACTAAAGAACCATTAAAATAATTCTCATTCATTAAATGTGGAGTGCCCACATGATTAACAACCTTACCTATATAATAAACATCATCATAATTTAAATCGTAATATGGCAATTGGTTTGCGATAGAAAAAGATATAAATACACCTGCAAATAAAATTAAAACCCAATTATTCTTCAAAATACGTTGTAATTTAATTTCGTGTCTACAAAATATATTTTTTCTATTCTTAAATAACAAGTATCCATCTACAACGACAAATAAAATAGATTGTAATATAAAGTATAGTGCCCAAGATAAATGAAGTATCTGACATACAAATCCAATAATAAACGTTAAAAAGAAAGTAGATAAAAATCCTGAAATTAGAATTGTTCTAGTATTCTTGTTATAACCAAATAAATCTAAGCATTCATTTCCTAACAAATAATACTGAAAAGAAATACAGACATAAAACACTACACTCAAAACTAAATTCATTCGCCTTTCTCCTTGTTACTTTCATATTCTTTAATACTCAATTTTTGAATCAAGTCTTTTTGTTTCTCTTTTAATTTAGAAATTTGTGCAGTTTGTGTAAACAACATGATGTATAAGAAAAAGATAAATACACAAAAGATGAAATTACTTGTGGACATAAATCCCAATTGTTTTGAAATCCACGTTGGAATTTGAGGGAATACACTAATAATCAGAAGAAGAATAGACCATAAGATCCACATAATCGCATCATCAATATTTAATCCATGTTTTTGAATCTTTTTAATGACAAAAACAAATGTAATTATACTCGCAAAGATAAAAACCAACTGTAATTTTAATCCCATAATCTACACCTTTCTAAATGGTTGAATCAAAAAGATTGAAACCATCATTCGACTCATATATTTGATCGTATTTACTAAATTTAAATAAGATTCTCCAAATTCACGTTCTGACATTTGAACTTGAATCTCTTTAATTTTTCTATTCTTACGATACATATAAACCAATGTATCAGGTTCAGGAGGATTATTCATATCCAATGCATAATCTTTAATACAAGTCTTACCATACGCTCTAAATCCACTCGTTGGATCCATTACCTTTTTACCAGTTACAATTTTTATTGCACTAGCAATTAAACGGCTACCAATCATACGTGCTGTAAAAGGTTTCTTTTCGCTCACAAAACGAGAACCAATCACAATATCATTTCCATTTTCAATTTCTTTAACCATCGCATCAATATATTTAGCTGAGTGCTGACCATCTCCATCAAATTGGATAACAACATCATAATTTTCTTTCATGGCTAATTTAAAACCTGTTTGAACAGCTCCAAACAATCCTAAGTTACAAAAACCATCAATATGATTAAAATTATTTTTCTGAATAACTTCTAAAGTATTATCTTTAGATCCATCATTCACAACAACATAATCAACATCTGGCGCATTTTGTTGTATATCCTTTACTGTTTTTTCAATATTTAAAGCCTCATTATAGGCTGGTATTACCACCAAAGTCTTCATATCTCTTCTCCTTTTTATTGTTAAGCTTATCTCTTAACATATATAGAATAATATGTACCTGCTCTATCATCATTTACTGTATCCACTTTATAGTATTCATTATACAAATCTTTTGTGTTATCTTTACCTTCCAACACAAAACATTGTATTGAATACTCATCTAATATCGGAATTAATGCATCAAAAGATTTTCGATCTTTAGAAGCATTAAAATTTTCAAACACACTCTGCTGATCAAGAGTAAATTTTGAATATACCTTGTTAATAGAACTCATCGCATATCTTGGTATTGCTGAAACAGACACTACATCATCACTTACACTCGTAGCTATAATTGCTAATGAAGTTAAATATCCATCTGTTGTTACAAACTGAGGCATCAATGTATATAGTTTTTCACCATTAGAAACCTTATCTAATTTTTGTCCCAATTCATAAATTGAATTAGGTACTAGCTTTGGATTTTGTATAACTACTTCCATAGAATGAATCATTGATTTTCTTGCCCCAAAATACGATAAAGATGACATAAACAAGAAAATTACACTCATTAATAGTATAAAACCTTTTGTCAACATTTCACTTGTGATTGTGAATATTCCATACAATAAGAATACAAATCCAACAATATATATTGTATAAAACAAGCATGTAAGAACACGTAAAGCTACAAAGTAATAAACAGATAATGTTTGATATACATTACATAATCCTGGAATCAACATAAATCCAGTAATTAAAACTAAAACTTCTGTGACCTTAAATACAATTGGTTTTCGAATAATTGTAAATGCAAAGATATATACTAAAACAAATGCTAAAAACACAATAGATTTTAAGTTTGACATAAACATGCCTTCTACATTTGCATAGATATCTTCTTTATTCGGCAAAACCATCCCTAAAACAACTAATAATACAAGAGTCCCAAAGGCAATAAGCCCTTTTTTATTGAATTGCGTATATACACTAATAAGTGTAGCTATAGCTGCAACAAACACAATAGGTATTGCGATAGAAGATTTAGACACTAGAACAACCGACATGACAATTAGTTGTAATATGTGTTTAATCATAATCTTCTCATTATCAATAAAGAAAACCAAAACCCATAAAATACCCATTGTACGTGGTATTGATGAACCCAAATACATAGCTGAACTAAATTGCCAATAATCTTGTAAAATCATTAAATTACAGTTTGTAGCAACAATCATAAGAATAGTAAAAACAAATAAAATGATAGGAGTCCATTGTGCATACTTATTAAATTCACCACTCAATTTGCATACTGTTCTTTTGGCAAATTCACAAACTGTAACAACTAACAACAAATAATTTTGAAAGTTTAAGAATACACGACAAAATGTGAATACATTCATATGCAATATATTCGTATACACAGATGCTTCCAATTGCCAAACATCAAACAAATACGAATTAAATTGATGTCTATTATCTAAACCCACAGGAAAGTTATAATAATATGGATTTTTATAGGAAGCTAAATGAGAAATTCTTCCAATATAATATCCATCATCTAAATGGTTATTCAACCACATAACATGTACATTCGCAAATGACAATATAAGTAGTATAAATGTAATCAAAAATAAAGCATAATTATTCTTAAATCCATTTAGTACTTCATTTTTAGTTATTTTAAAATCATTCTTCTTAAGCCTATACATAATAAATCTGATCATGACTAGAATGGATACTATAAAATATATTAAAGCAATTCTCCATGGTAATCCAAGTAATTGAATGATTATAAAACCAACTGCTAAAACAAAGCTATATCCAATATATCCAACAAGCAAACTTGTCGTAAAACTTTTTTGATTTGTTATGGCTGTACCCAAGAAATAACAAAGACATAGAATCCAAAAAATATATATAAAACCACTTATATAATCCAACATTAAACTTCCTACTTTCCAAGAAAAAGAACTAGTTACATAACTAGCTCTTATATTTATATCATATTTTTGTGATTTTTTTAAGCCTTAGGATATGTAAACGGACCTTTATCCAAATCAAAATTAGGATTATGGAAAGGATCTCCATTCTTTAATATTTCTGGCCATTTCTTTTGGAAACGAGCAATTTCACTTTGGAAACGCGCTTGTTTTTCTGGTGTATCCTCTAAGCCTCTAGATTTAGATTCATAATGATACCAAACAGAGAACACGTCTTCAACAATCCATTTATTTAAGCTTCTAATTTTTAAACATAAATCAACATCGTTACATGCAACTTTAAAGTCTTCATCAAAGCCACCCACTTCGTCAAAGATTTCTCGTTTTGTCATTAAACAAGCGGCAGTTACTGCAGATACATCCCATGAAACACGAGGTCTACCCATATATCCAAAATCATTTCTGTCGATTAATGAGAATGCAGCCGTCGCATAACCATGATATCCAACTACGACGCCACAATGTTGTACTGTATCATCTTCATACAATAATTTGGCTCCCACAGCACCCACATCTTCTCTTTGACATACCCCTAGCATGTCTTCAATGGAATCTGGTTCAATGACTTTTGTATCATTATTTAAGAACAAGATATATTCACCATGCGTGTATCTCACTCCATAGTTATTGATCTTTGAATAGTTAAAATCACCCTCATAATAAATGACTTTTACATTTGAATATGTTTCTTCAAGTTCTTTATAGTAATCAAAAATCTCTTGTTCCGTCGAATTATTTTCAACAATCACAATCTCAATATTTGAATATGTATTTACATTCATTAAAGATTCAATACAACCCTTCAATAAATCTTTATGATTGTAGTTTGGAATCAAAATAGATACCAATGGATGATCCTTCACTGTATATTTACAATGATACATTCCATATAAAGGACGAGGCAACATTTCAACAGTCGCATCAATACCAACACGTTTAAAATGAGATTCAATGGCCTTTTTACCAGATGTATAACAATACATCTTACTTTCTGGATCCATAGCCGTTGATAATGGGTGCATTCTCCAGTGATACAAAATCTTTGGAACGTGGTGTACACTATTTGCCTGTTCTACACATCTAAAGATAAAATCATGATCTTGCGATCCATCATATTCACTACGCATTCCCCCCACTTTACGAACAATATCCATATTCACAACAAAGAAGTGTGTAATGTAGTTATGAGAACACAATAAGTCAATACTGAAATCCGGTTTAAAGTGCGGATCTTCAAATTTCTTTGTCTTATCATTCAACTTATCTTCATCCGAATATACACAATCATGATGAACTTCCTGCATGGAAGCTACAAATTCATATAAACAATCCGGTGTCAATAAATCATCATGATCAAATAAACCCACATAATCACCTGTAACTAATTCCAAGGCACCATTCATATTTCCAGAAATACCATAGTTTTTTTCTAATTTTTTAAATACGATTCTTGAATCATCCCCATAATGTTCTTTCACGTATTTTTCTACCGAATCTTTTGTACTTCCATCACCAATACACAATTGCCAATTCGAATACGACTGATTACGTACAGAATCAATCATTTCTTTTAAGTACTCTTCTTTCGTATTAAATGTGGCAACAATAATACTAATCATTGGAGCAAATTCAAATTTAGTATTTCTTTGTCTTTCTAATTCTTCTTCCGTTACTTTAGTGGCATTAAACCATTCATCATATTCTGCCCAATTACTAGAGCCATGAACAATACGATCGATAACACCGGAAAAACCTTTTTTCTTTAAAATTCTAAAACCATTTTTTATATGTTGATAACTCATCATTTTAAATAGTTTAGGAACTTTTGAAATTACATTTTGACTAGGCGTCTTTTCTTGAAGAATTTCTTTACTTTGATAATTTTTAGTTTTCAACACAAAACTATACTTTTCTTTCGCATTCCCTTTCCATTTAATTGTATAACCACAATCAATTTGATCTTCATCAACCATAGATAAAGAATATAAATCAACTCGACCCTTTGATTTATAATCAAATTCAACTTCTTTTCCTGCTGCATTTAATATAGAGAATGTAATTGGTTCTTTCTCATACGAGAAAGCCCATCCCTTAACTTGATACGTTTTTGTTTCTTCATTATAACTAAACTCATCAATATAGTTTCTAATTCCTCTTTTATCTCTATATTTATTTATTTTTCTTTGATCATAATTCAAAATACATTCGCTCAATGTATCCGTATAAGCATTTACTTCAATTGAAGTAGGCTCAACATCACAAGGTACAGTTAATCTAAATCCAATATGCGTATTCTTAAAACCTAAATCATAGCCATTTATAATGTCTTCACGACCTGGTCGAAATAACTCGAAATCAACTTCTTTTCCATCCAGTTTAATGCGATAATTGACACTTTCATTATCTTCCTGGTAGCACCAGCCGACAATGGTAATGAATTGTTTTGTTTTTAAATCATGAAACTCAAATCTTTCAATACTATATTTTAAAGCCATACTACTAACACCTACAATTCTTCCGCAAAGCCTTTTTCTAATTTCTTGAAAATAATATATCCAACAATAACAACAACTAGCGAGAATACGAACACTAATCCTAATGCTGCAAAATCAGGCCATTGATGATACATAAACGCATTACGATAAGAACCAATAATGGTTGTCAACGGGTTGATTGTTATTAGTGTATATAGAATACCTGCACTTGCTGCAGAGAATTGGCTTAAGTGATAAATAATTGGAGTTCCATACATCAACATATTTAAAATGAAGGCTACAATATTCTCAATATCTTGTACATATACATCGACTGCACTTAAAATCAATACAATACCTAATGTTAGTAAAGATTGAACGATAAGAATTGGGAATACCGCAATAACATGATAGCTAAGTCCTGTACCTGTTCCAATACAGAAAATAATGATAATTAAGCATGAAATCAAAAAGTTTACAATTCCACTAAGAACTTGTGATAACGGAATGATTTCTCTTGGGAAATATACTTTTTTAATAATTCCCCCATTTGCCTTAATTGAACTAGTTCCCATATTTACGGATGTCATAAAGAATGTCCATGGAATAATACCTGTAATCAAATAAATTAAGTAATTTTCACCAGTTACTCCACGACCAAACAAGTATGGAAATACAATCCAATATACTACAACTTGTAACAATGGATTTAAAAATGACCACAAGATTCCTAAAAAAGATCCTTTGTATCTACCACGAATATCCTTTTTAACATTCGTTTTTAATAACTCTCGATAATTATAAAGATTTTTAAATATACTCATACGCCATCACCTTCTATACATTTTCAAACTCAATTTCTTTAGAGGCCAAAATACATTCTTTCTCTTTACACTCAATTTTAAATTTATGTTTACCTTTTTCTAAGGTTGTTAAATCATACTGGAATTGCCATCCAATATGATTTACATCCATAAATCCAACATAATGATCAAAGTATGCATCATATACATCTTTTCTATATGTACGATCCACTTTAATATCCATAGGATTTCCATCTAAATAGAAATGAATTGTGGCATCATCTGAATCCGAGATTTGCCATCCCTTAAACAAGTGTTGTTTATCTGTTGCATCCACTTTTGAAATATCTCTAGGACTATCAATATAAACAACAGCCTTACTTTTTTGTTTACCGCTCTCAATATTCTTTTGTCTTTCCTGCTTATGGTCTTGTGCCACTTGTTCTAAATACTCATCAACAACATAAGTAGGATCTCCATCTAAACGAAGTTGTCCCTTATAAATCCAGATAACACGAGTACACAAGTCTTTTACAACTTCCAAACTGTGTGTAACAATCACAATTGTTTTATTTGAATCACGCAATTCTCTTAATTTGTTGTAGCACTTTTCTTGGAAGTGTTGATCTCCTACAGCTAAAATTTCATCAATCAATAAGATTTCAGCATCTACATTAATGGCTACAGAGAAAGCTAGACGCATATACATACCTGAAGAGTATGTACGAATTGGATTATCAATAAATTCTCCTAATTCACTAAATTCAATAATGTCATCAATACGAGCATCGATTTCTTTTCTAGTTAAGCCAAAAATAGATGCATTGAAATAAATATTTTCACGCCCCGTAAAATCTGGGTGGAACCCTGCACCTAGTTCAAGCAATGAAGTTAACTTTCCATCCGTTTCAATTGTTCCTTTTGTTGGATAAATAATTTTAGTCATCAACTTTAATAAAGTTGATTTACCTGAACCATTCACACCAATTAAGGCTACAGTTTCCCCTTTTTTAATATTTAAATTTATATTGTTTAATACCTGATGAAACTCAGGTTTTTTCCGATTCCAAAAAATTAATTTTGTCTTTAACGTATTTGCCTTATCATATTCAACCTTGAACTGTTTCGACATATTACGTACTTCTATCGCATTTGTCTTGTCCATTGAATTACCTCTCAAACATTCCTATTTTAGCATATTCACATCAAAAAAAGAACAAAAGTCCTTTTTATAGCTTTGTAATTACTTCATTCCATGATTTACAAACATTCGGGCTTGTGTTCTTATACGTTGCCAAACTGAAAACATCTTCTTTCAATATAGCCTTTTTCATCTTTACTTTTAAATCGTCTGCATCATTCACATCAAAGAAACAAACACCATCATATGTTCCTACAGTTTCATGAGCATATGGTAAATCAGCCACAATCATGGGCAAATCAAATTCCTTCGCTTCACTTATTGGTAACCCCCAAGTTTCAAGCTTTGAAGGAAAAATTAAACAACTGGATTTCTTATAATACGCAAATACATCATCTAATGATAATAATCCAGTAAAATGAATGTTCGAAACAGAATTGTACTGATTCACAACATCTTTTGCGTATGTATCTTCAGATCCATCAATTGTAAGCACAACTTGATATAAGTCTTGATTGATTTCACGATTTAATCTTTTTGTAGCTTCACAAATAATTTCAAAATTCTTGAAATGACGACTCACACTTGGAAAAAAGAAAGTATATGGTTGAATCTTTTCAATATTTTGATATTTACTTGTATCAATCCCATGTTCAGCACGCATTACACAAATATGATTCAAATCCATATTCAATAGCTTCTGCATAGAACTGGCAATCCAGTCTTGTTGAACAATGACATAATCATTGGCATGTACATTGATTTTATACAAATATTTATAGAATAGAGAAAACAAGAATACTTTCTTATTGTATTTAAAATCTTTCCATCCCGCTTTATACGCAAATGTTGGATTATGGAAATATGTAACTTGATGTTTCGCATGTACTTTTGGAGTCATGTCATGAATTGAAATCCATAAATAGATATCTTTGTCTTTCGAATATTTTTTAAAGTACAAATACTCATAATACATTCTTTTAAACCAGCTTTTACGTGATTCAGGAAGTTCAATAATTTCAAAATAAGATTGGTATTTTTCAAACAACGATACCTTATGTACAAATAGTATGAAATGATATTTTTCATATAATTTGGATTCAATAATTTCATCACAAAAATTGTAATAAACCGTTAACGTGCCACCTTGAAATAAGTTAATACCCGATACAACAATAGTTGGTTTCATGACTATTCACCATCTTCAGGTAATGGTTCTTCATTTATAGAAGGTTCTTCATACGTTTCTTGATCTGTATATCCATAATCATAGTTTTGTGAATAATCATAATATACACTTCCTTGAGCCTGAGCATTTTCCTGCTCAATATATCCTTCAGCCACACCAGCTGCACCTGTATCATATTCATCTTTGATCTTATTCGCTGATTTTCCATCAAGTACAGCTTCAATCTTTTGACGAGCAATACTAACACAATAATCTTCTGGCATGACAACCGAAAGCTCTTGAGCCATAGATGCACAAACCGCTGAACTATTTGTACCTCTTAATACATAGTTTTGGAATTTCCAATTTGGCATGGCCTGCAATTCATATTGTAGTAATGCTGTGATTTCATTGGTTGACATATTTGTATCAAATGCATTTTTGAATGATTTTAATAACTTTGTATAGTTTGTCAAAATCTTTGAAGAAGCTGCCTTTTTAATAATAGCTTCCAATACTTGCTGCTGATTCTTTGCACGCTGAATATCACCATCTACATAGGCATGTCTTTCACGCGCATAAGCTAGAGCTCTAGCTCCATTTAAGTGATTCCATCCTTCATGAACACCTTCCAATGCCCAATCCGCATTTAATCTTTCTACAGCCATTCCTTCAGGCACTTCAATATCAACACCATCCAATGCATCTACTATATCTTCTGCACTTGAGAAGTTCACTCTAAATGTATAGTTGATATCAATACCTAATAAGTTTTCTACCGTTTGTTTCGTTTCTTCAATACCATACATACCCGTATGTGTTAATTTATCATGCCCATATGAAGTTTGAACATAATAATCTCTAGGAATATTTACCATCAATACAGTTGACGTAGTTGGATTTACCGTAACAATCATATCCACATCACTTCTTGATAATTCATCAATATCTCCATATGTATCATTACCACTGACAAAGATCGTAAATGGGTTCTTTGTGATATCATCAACCACTAAAGCATCATTTTTGTTATTTGTATAATACACAGCTTGATAAATCGATTTTGTTTCATTTGAAAAACCACTATACTCTTCCATTTCCTCTACGTTTGCGCGATAAATTTCATTCATCACAATAGCCTGCACTTCATCTTCATATAGTGCTTTTACTAATGCTTGCAAGTTGTCATATTTTTTGTATGAAAAAGAATATTTTTCTAATTTCTTCTGGCACTTCTTTGTTCCCACAGAATCAATATTTCTTAATACACCAATCTTTTCACTTTTTAAACTCTGAATTTCTTCACCATGATCCGTTTTGGTAATAACAGAAATTGTATTTTTAATAGATCCCTTTTCAGCACCTGTAACAGAAGTTAGTGTACTGTATGTCTCATATAAATATACATTTCCAAATCCCATAGTACATCCTACTAGAATCACTAAAATTACACTAATCACTTTTGTCCAAATCGCATGTGTCGCAAAATTAATTAATAAAATTAAAATCGCATTTAAAATCACAATCATTAAAATGACTGGCAATAATAATTTACTAGGCAATACATTTAATGTCACAATTTGGTAAGCCGCAAAGCCAGACAAAACCAAAAGTACAATTGATAAAAGTGCTGCAAAAATTCTATATATTAAGCTCGTTGTATTCTTTTCCATGCAAGATCTCCTTTATAAACATATCGTATTCTACCATAATCCATAAATTCTATAAATATTCTCGATAATTTTGTTTTAAAAATTCAAGTAATTCTGTATATTCTTTTTTCTTTGATTGACTGATCAAACTAAAAATACATTTCTTAAATTTATAATACCCATATTCAAAACGTACCTTTTTCTTATAATTCAAATGACTCTTTTTCCCATAATAAATCATTGAATCCCAACTCATTTTAATACGCTCTTTCGATGCGTCTGTACATCCGCCCTCTAAATGAATCATTTTTAACCCTTTATTGAATTTCACTTCTGCATGAGGATATATACTTTTAATACGACTTGTTAAATCAGATTCTTCAAAATACATAAATATATTCTCATCAAACATGCCCACATTCATAAACATATCTTTTCTTACAAATAAGTTTGCTCCTGTTATGAACATGTTCTTCTCATTAAACCGTCCCCATTTATTCCATAATTTAATTGTCCAATTTCGCCACAATTTTGTATTGTACTCAAAATAAAAGGAGTACCCAGGACTCAAATCCTTCTTCAACAATCGAATACCTTCAATCGCTACATTTGAATTCTTTTTAAAATCTGAATAGATTTGTTTAAAAATCGGTTCAATCAACACTATATCTGGATTTATAAAACCAATTACCTCTCCCTGACTAACCTTGGCACCCACATTATTACCAGCACCAAAACCTTTATTGTCGGAAGGTATATATTGAATATTTTGTATACTAGATTGCTTCACGAAAGACTCTACTCTTTCATTGACAGGACTATTATCCACTACAATGACTTCTAAATCATCCTTTAAATCATTGTACTTTTCAATTGAATTTAAACAGTCCAACAAAATATTTCCATTTTTATATGCGACTATAACTAATGAAACCTTCATATCTACCTTCTTATTCCTTGTTTTAAACAAAATACCAAATCCATTACACGTGCTCTTGGTGTTTTAATCACTTTATAATAAGAACTGAAATTTTGAAATAACACTCTGAAAAAACTACCTTTTTTCAAGTATTGAATATGTTTCTCACAAAAATCAGAATAACGATCAAAATCCGTAATATTCTTCTCAAAATCACAATCTACTTTTCTTAATACATGCATCACATGTAAAGCAGATTCACAAAATGCAGTACGCGCATATAAAGCATCCTTAACTGTGTTTGATGTCGTAACATCTTTTAATCCAATCGCATTTTTATCATGTATCCTATATTGAAATAAGGGTGCATTATAAAAATACATGGAATTCGTTTCACTTGCCAATAATACAATCAACCAATCATGTACAAACTCTTCTGTAAAACATTCTAGAAAACGAGCACATAATTTTTGAGTTAAACATAAGGCACAACCTTGAAAACTATTGCGAATCGATAATTCATAAAAACTGATGGGTACTACTTCATTCGTTTTAACCTTTTTCATTAATAGATTATTATTGGACATTCTAGAATCTAAAGGAACCGTAAAAACATCTCCCTTTTGATCTATAAATTCAAAAGAAGAAGCTAGGACTGAAATATTCGAGTTCTTTTCCATAATAGAAATCATATCTTCTACTTTATTGAATTTCCAAATATCATCTTGATCACTTAAGAAAACATAATCTCCATGACATAATGAAATTGCTTTTTTGAAATTCTTTTTATACCCAAGATTTTCTTCATTCTTATATAACTTAATATCTATATCTTTATGAGATAAAATATATTGTTCAATAACGCGAACTGTTGAATCACTTGAACAGTCATCTACAATAATGATTTCATCCACTTTACGTGTTTGATTATAAATAGAATCTAATTGTTCTTGAATATATGTATCCCCATTAAACGTAGCCATCGCAACTGAAATCATCGAATCACCTTTTCTTTCAGCACATACAATAAGTCCATAACTCTCGCTTTCTTTGTTTTAATAAGTGAATAGTAAGGACTTGTATTTTGACACAACAACTTAAAAAACTTCTTATTTTCCAACGCTTGAATATGTTGGTTGAAAAAAGCACTCATATGATTAAACTCTTCTTGATTCTCTTGATAATAATCCGAATTTGCCAATCGAATTATATTTAAAACATTTAACGCATTATGAGCATTCTGTGTCCGAATCTTTAATGTATTTGCTCGTTGCAAATGTTCTTCTTTTGTTTGCGTATCATATTGTGCACCAATAGAATTCTTTTCGTGCAAACGATACTGAAACAATGGCTTATTATAAAAGTACATACTACTATAACTTGCCGCAATACTATTAATTAAATAGTCATGTTCAATATCTGTAGAGTAATGTTCTAAAACTAAATTCTTGATCCATTTATCCAATAAAAGTGAACAACCTTGAAAATAGTTCATGGCAAGATAATCCAAGAAATCCACTCGATATAAACTATCTTTTTCAACAGGACGACAATATAAATTATTATTGGATCGACTCTTATCCAGTTTCATTTGTATTTCTTGATTCTTATCATCAATATAAATAAAAGAAGAAGACAATACATGCATATTCGAATGAGTCTTCATAATATGCACCATTTCTTCTACTTTATTAGGCAACCAAATATCGTCTTGGTCACACAAAAAAATATAATCCCCACTACATAATTCCATAGCTTTTTTAAAGTTAAGACGATACCCTAGATTCACATCATTTTGTACTACCTTAACTGGATATTTTTTTAATAATTCTATAGTTGAATCACTCGATCCATCATCACAAACAATAATTTCATCTACTTTTAAAGATTGATTAAGAATGGATTCTATTTGTTCGCAAATATATTTTTCACCATTATACGTAGTCATTGCGACTGAAATCATTCTTAATCACCTAGCTTTCTAAAAAATTCGATTTAAAGCCTCATCCAATGTGGCATTAAATTTCTTTGTCGTAAAGTATGTGTTATACAAATTCTGAATATTTCTTCTTCTTTGAAGTTGCACATCCATACTTTCTGAGCAAACCCTTTCTGCCACTTCTTTTATATTCGACTTTTTCAAATTGAAACCAATATCCCATTCTTCACAAAAATCTTTTGTGTCCCCCTTAATTGTATTTATGATAGGAAGTCCCGCACACATATAGTCTAGTGACTTCATAGTCAACCCAACTACTACACTCGACTTCATGACATTAAAGCCATAATTACACTGATCAAACACTTCTTGTTTGCGTTGAAAATCGTATACTTCCTTATGGTCAACTACATTGACTCCTACACATAATACTTCTTGAATGAAATATTCTTTATTTTCACCATCACCAATAATATGTAACGTACACTTTTTATGAGTACTGCACTCCCTTAAAAAAGCAGTGATTCTAGGAATGTCTATAATATTATTAATAGAACCCAAGTAGCAGAACTGCAACTCATTCTCACTTAAATACGGATTCATTGGCAAACACTCTCTATCAATTGCCCAATATAGAACATTTCCACAATGTACATATTTCTTAAACAATTCACATTCACAGAAAACAACATCCCCACTTGATAAATACTTATCACGATTATTCTTCCATATTTTAAATGGCAATAATCCCTTATATCGATCAATCGGCATGGATTCTGGCCATAAATCAATAATGTCATACATCACTTTAACATTATGATGTTTCTTTTTATATTTCGCCATTTCTTTTACAAGCGTATTACACGGTATAATACAATGAATTAAATCTGGTTGAATGTCTTCCATTGCCTTTCTTGCCTTTTTAGAAAACTCAATATGAGACAAGATTCTGTCCGCAGAAAGATTCTTATGATACTCACGAACAGAAATCACAACATCAGCTTCAGCTTGATAAACCGCTTTTTTTCTATGCGAAAAATTTGAAGTTACACTCACAACATCAAACCCCTTAGAAGTGTAGTATTTCTTCAATAAATGAATACGATCCAAACATGTATCAAACGCATATACTAATGCTACGACCATACAAAACCCCTCAACCTAAATATGATATAAACGAAGACCTTATAACTATCCCCTAGTTATTATTATCTTTATTATGGATACTTCCCGTACCACCTTCGACAACCCCATCATGTTTTAACACTGAAAAGATTGTCATAAAAAAACATTTCACATCAAAAGAAAAACTTAAATTCTTACAATACTCTCCATCAAGCTTAGCCTTCACATCTATTTCCAACTCATCACGACCATTTACCTGAGCCCAACCAGTAAGACCAGGAAGTACATCATTAGCGCCATAATGATCTCTCAATTCAATTAAATCATATTGATTCCATAGAGCAGGTCTTGGACCCACAATTGCCATTTCCCCTTTAAATATATTAAACAACTGTGGAAGCTCATCCAAAGACGTCTTTCTCAAAAATTTACCAATACTCGTAATATATTGATCTGGATTTTCCAATAAATGCGTAGGCATGTCTTTCGGTGTATCAATACGCATTGTTCTAAACTTTAAAATATTAAAATAAGACTTATGAATTCCCACACGCTTCTGCTTAAAAAACACAGGCCCCGGAGAAGTCACCTTAATTAAAACCATTAATACAATCAATAGTGGAGATAAGATTATGATTCCAGCCAAACTCAAAAGAAAATCTATCGTTCGCTTTCCATATTTCGAATACATAAAAACACTCTCCTATTTTTGTAGAGAATTTCTCTACGTAGAAAAGTATACCATAATAAAAAGCCTGAAACAAAAAAAGTTGAAAAAGTCAAATCATATTCTTGTAATATCATCTTTATATAAGGGATATATTAAAATTATGTGATAATGTCAAAAAAAAGATGGATTGAAAATCCACCTAAACACTTATTTAATACAAGCCTTTTTGATATCCAATAATATCAAAATCAATGAAACGCCCAGAATGATATGACCAATACCCGCAACACCTGAAATAGCAGCCGATACAACATTCAAGTCTAAAACTTGAACAATGCCACGAACCACTAACATAATAGCCGTTAGATTTAGTCCAACATTATAAAACAACACTGCACTATTTGATTTAAGATGAGCACAAGTAGAAACAACACTCAAAACCAAAAAGAACATCATACCCAAGATAAAATACTCCACCAATCATAGCCGATACTGCATATACAATTGAATAATTAATATATCGTTTCATCATTAGTACCTCCAAATCGAACACATTATGGACCCATCTCAATTAAACATCATCAGATATGCACATATAAAATAAAGGTGAGATTTTATTTGAATAAGCCATGTTAAATAGTTTTTTAAACAAATAAAAGCTTCCCCACGTACAATCTAAAAGTAATTCATTACCATTTAATTGAATACAATATTTAAGTAGGATATAATAACTTTGCGTATATAATAGAAAGATGTATATTTCGATGAAAAAATGTTTATGTAAAATAATTTTTAAAAAAGAATTAGAAGAAGAACAAAAAATTTTAGAAAACGATTATCTTAACAAAAAGAAACGACTTCAATATGAAATGAATAAAATAGAAAAGAAATATGGGATAATAAAACAAATCTTTTATTTGTTCCCAAATTCAGAAATAATTGGAATAGATTGCAACAAAAGAAATGATGAGATTTTAATTGTAATAAACAGTAATGACACAATCTATCTCTTTGGTGAGCATTATCAATATATAACAAATTTGCCTAGAATTTTCTTTAATGTTCATGAAGTCAAAATAGGAGGCAACTCAAAAAAATACATCGAAATTATCGATGTTCTGATGGTAGATAATAACATTGGAAATGGAACAATTGCAATGAAAGCATTGATTAAATATGCAACGAAAAATAATATTAAATGGATTGAAGGACATCTTTCATCAGTCGATAATGACCATGCTGATAGAAGAAATCATTACTACAAAAAATTTGGTTTTGAAATAAAAGGCTCCTCTATTCGATTAGAGATAACACCTCAGAAATAGCAATATTATAAATTGTAATCATGGTGGATTTTTTGCTACCGAACGACTAATAGCTCATGTATACCTTTTAAAAGTATTTTAGGCTTATTAGAAAACATCTTTACGTTTTTTCACAACATATATTAAGTGACAGTAACTAGTGTTTATATATAGACAGATTTTCAAAAATACAACTTTATATATCAAATTAAAAAGCCAAGATTTTCCCTTGGCCTCATTGTAATATAATTTTTTCAGTTTCTGTCACAACTTATTTAGCTTCCATGATTATACAAACTATAATCAAAATCAAAGCCTAAAATGTGCATTGCAGCTTTACATCTATTTGATTTGTAACAAATCATTCTATAATTGCTTCCAAAACGAAATACATATAATTTTGTATCATACGATATTTGCTTATCCTTTGGAAGCATATTGGCAATACTCTCTTTCATTTCACTGTATGCAATTGTTTCGTAACCCCCTGCTTGCTTTCTCTTTAATTTTAAATCATTCCAAGTACTTTGAGAATATTGTTGCAAGCTATGTAACAAAGCAAAATATATTTCATTTTCTTTACCGCCACGATTCTTTTTTAAATATTCAATATTATAGTGCTTATCTGAGGTAATGTATTGAAAGCTAAAAAACATCGAGGTTTCTGGCACTTCACATACTTTTGTATTAAAATTAAATTTAGATATTTTTTGCTTTGCTGGTTTATCTTTAATTTTCACTGACATAATTTTTAATAAAATAATCTTTTATAAGATCATTCTTTATTTCATGGTTTCTCTCAGTTTCCATCCATGGTTTTTCATTATGAGTTTTATTTCTTAATCCCCAAGCTGAATATTGTCCAAAAATGCTGTAAACTTCTTTTAATATTTTTTCATCTTCAGGCTTAATAGATCCATCATAATCCCCATTATACTCAATTCCTCTAGAACGATTAACTTTATATTCTTGATACACTTCGTTAACTACCGGTCCATGATCCCAAGCTAATATTTTTTCAGGAAATAAAGGTATACCTTTAATCGCTAAAAAACATCCTTGTGCATAATAAAGTAACTTTTGTAATTTTAGATTAGAAATCAAATCCGCGTCTTCTTGGTCCATTGTAATTTGATTATAATATAAAAACCATTTTGCAATTAAACTGGCTTTATACAATCCTTCTCTTTCCATGTTAATCTCCCCTGTTCAAATACTTAGTCATAATATCTCAAAAATCATTCAATTTGTAAATATAAATTTAAAATAATTTACTTATAGCTATAAATTATCGTTAGAACATAAAAAAGAGAACTTCATGTTCCTTTATATAAGAAGTGCTACCATCTTAAACACAAATACTACAACCAATAGAATTCCAATCCACTTAATGAACTTAAATGCGACTTTGATTCCAAAATAAATTAAGGCTATTGAAACCACAAAACCAAGAATGTCTGACATCTTTCAACCTCCAATTTAACAACTATTTTAATTGATTTTTACCTTCCTTTCAATACTTGCCTTTGATATAATCTAAGTTACCAATAAAACAAGGAGTGATACAATGCGAACACCAGACTTAAACTGGATCAAAGACCCACGCGTCTTTCAAGTAAATAGACTACAAGCGTACAGCGACCACATATATACAATTGGAAAGGATAAAAAACCAAGCTCATTCTCACTAAATGGAACATGGAAATTCAACCTTTCAAAAAATTATGATTCCTGCTTTAAATTCTTCTATAATACAGAATTTAATGACTCTAACTGGAACGATATCCAAGTACCAGGACACATCCAGCTTCAAGGATTTGATAACCCACACTATACAGACGTTACCTACCCTTGGGATGGACATGACGTGGTAAAACCAGGACAAATTGATATGGACAAAAACAAAGTCTATCAATACCGTAAAACATTTGATTGTCCACAAGACTTTATCGGAAATAAACTCATTCTATCCTTTGAAGGCGTAGAATCCAATATCTACGTATGGCTAAATGGTAAATTTATCGGATACTCCGAAGATTCCTTTACCCCAAGCCGCTTTGACATTACAAAATACACACAAGAAAAAGATAACGTACTCTGCGTACGCATCTTTCAAAAATGCACAGGCACATGGCTAGAAGACCAAGACATGTGGCGCTTTACCGGTATCTTTAGAGATGTCATGATCTATAAACAACCTAGTCTTCATATACAAGACTTAAAAATCGATACAGACATCGATTTAGACACAAATAAAAGTGTTCTTAGTTGTGTTTGTAAAATGAGTAGTAATGAATCCCATACACTACAAGCCAAACTATACGATCCACAAGGAAACATCGTATGGAATGGCAATATGCAAGATTCATTTGAAATCCCAGTAGAAAACACATGCCTATGGAGCAGTGAATTTCCAAATCTTTATCAATTAGGACTCGTTCTATACGATACAAACAACGAAATCATTGAAACCATTCAAGAACAAGTTGGCTTTCGAAAATTCACGCTCGAATATGGCATTATGAAACTCAATGGAAAACGAATTGTATTCCACGGCATCAACCGCCATGAATGGGATTCAAAAACTGGAAGATGTTTATCTCAAGAACAAATGGAATACGACATCCACATGTTAAAATCATTAAACATCAATGCCATAAGAACATCTCACTATCCAAACAACAGCTATTGGTATAAACTATGCGACCAATACGGAATCTACGTCATTGACGAAATGAATCTAGAAACCCACGGAGCCAGAGATATCCTTCCACAAAACAAAACCGAATGGACAGATTGTTTATTAGACCGTGCAAGAAGCATGTATGAAAGAGATAAAAACCATGCCTGCATCTTAATGTGGTCACTTGGAAATGAATCTGGAAGTGGATCCAACTTTATGATCCTACACGACTACTTCAAAGAACAAGACCCATCTAGACTTGTCCACTATGAAGGCATTACACAAAATCGAACATTCGAAAACGCTTCGGACATTGAATCTAGAATGTATACATCTCCAGAAAATGTGAAAGCCTATCTAGAAAGCCATCCAATGAAACCATTTATGCTATGTGAATATATGCACGCCATGGGAAATAGTCTTGGAGGCATGGAAGAATATACCAATCTAGAAGATGAATACGAACAATACCAAGGCGGCTTTGTATGGGACTATGTAGACCAAGCCATTTTAAAAGACGGACAATACTATTATGGACAAGACTTCGACGACTATCCAAACGACTCTAACTTTTGTGGAGATGGCATCCTTTTAGCCAATCGAGAAGAAACCGGCAAAAGCCAAGAATTAAAACAACTCTACCGCTATGTCGATATGGAAATCCATTTCGATTCAGTAACCATTAAAAATAAAAACCTATTCTACGACCTAAGCAAAGATACCTTTATCTTTGAATTGAAACAAAACGGACTCGTTATACAATCCGGCATCTTTAAAACAAGCGTAGAACCAGGCACTACAAAAACAATGCCCGTACAATTTAAACAAATCAATACCCCAGGCTATTACACAAAAACCATCTACTACAAAACACCACTTGGCATTCAATCCTTTGACCAACAAGTCTTTGAAGTCAAACAAGACCAACCCAAAGAACAAGCCATGCTCGTAGTAGAAGGCAAAGAAACAATCGGCATTCAATTTATCGATACTGAATACTTATTCGATAAACGAAAAGGTTTAGTATCCATTCAAATCGACAATGAAGAAATACTCAAACAAGCACCAAAACCCATCTTCTACAGAGCCTTAACTGACAATGATCGTGGTGCCAAACAAACCTATGCCAACTGGCTAAATGCCAGCCTATTTCAATATGTAGTTGACTTTAAAATGATACGAAACTCCAAATGCGCACAAATGATCTATACAATACAACTTGAATCCATTGAAGAAGAATGCAAACTCGTCTATACAGTCTACAACAATCAAAGTATTCAAATTCAGTTGCACCTAGACAAAAACTCACAAAGACAAACACTACCACTCTTTGGAATCGAGTTTGCTCTAAAAAAAGAGTTCAAAAACTTCGCCTACTTTGGAAAAGGTGAAAAAGACACATATATAGATCGAGACCATGCCTTAACCGACTTCTATTTTGAAAATGTAGACACAAACTACATTCCATACTTAAAACCACAAGAACACGGCAATCACACAGACTGCAAATGGTGCAGCCTATCCAACGACACCATTCAATTAAACATCAAGTCTGAAAAAATGGAATGCATGGCAAGCAAGTATTCCTTTATGCACCTATATAATGCTAACCACACATTTGAACTTCCACAAACCAATACAACCCATCTAAGAATCACAAAACAACAAATGGGCGTAGGCGGAATCAATAGCTGGGGTGCAAAAGTACAACCACAATACTTAATTGACCAATCGAAAAACCTAGACTTTACATGTACACTCTATATTTCAAAGAAGGATTAACCTCCTTCTTTTTGTTTATACGTTTCGCTATAATACGTATTGCATATGCACGTATATTTTGATATAATAATTGTGCAAGGAGGACACATATGCCAATGACGTCAAAGGATATGGAGCGACTTATCCTTACGGATGGATGGGTTCCCACAGACAATACAAACACCCAACGAAAAAAGGTAAAGTGACTATACCATTATCAAAGTCAACTGAACAATCCATTCTAAAACAAGCAGGGCTTAAATAACTCTGCTTGAATATTTTAAAAAGGAGGTAAACAACATGTTGTCAATTTATCCAGCTTGTTTCTTTAAAGAAGAAAATCATTACTCTGTCATTTTTCCAGACTTCAATTACCTTTCCACATGTGGAGATTCACTACAAGACGCAATGGAAATGGCCGTAGATTGTCTAGCCGGTGTATTGTTCAGCGCAAAACTAGACAATGAAGATATTCCAATTCCTTCAAAGTTAGAAGAAATTGATCCAACACAAATCGCATCTGAACTTGAATTCGAATTTAAACAATCTTTTGTCACCCTTGTATCTGTTGATGTTGAAGAATATGCAAAAACTCATTTTAATAAAGCTATCAAAAAAACATTAACCATACCCGAATGGTTAAACAAAGAAGCTATGAGCAAGAAAATCAATTTCTCGCAAGTTCTTCAAGAAGCATTGATTGCCAAATTGCATTCGTTGTAAATTATAAATTAGTAGAATATTATATTATCAACAAGCCCCATACCTTCTATAGATATGGGGTTTTTAACTATTCCTTTTTTCCCGGATTAAAAATAATGATACTACCAGCACCCTCAAACTCTTGAAAACCATGCTTCACATAAAAAGCTACATTGTTCTTGTCTTCAGGCATACCCTCAATATACAAATAATCCTTATACTTCTCTTTAACCAGTTCAATAAAATGCCAGCAATACCCAAACCCTGATACTTTGGATTTACAAGTACATAATGCACATACGCAAGCATCTCACTATCATCTAGCACACGAACTAAACCGCAAAGCTTTCCATCCTTCCAAGCACTAATGACTATACTTGAATGCATTAAAGCCTTATACAATCGCTTTGGATATTCACCAGACACCCAATTCACTTACAAGAACAATTCTTGTACTTCATCGGTGTTAACTTCTTCTCTTGAGTATATTCAATCATTTAAAATCACTCTTTCATTTCATAATCAATAGTACCCTGACCATCACAAATCTCAACACGCGCCATGGCACCATTTACTACATACATATGCGGATACGTATGACCAATATCCGCCTGACATACAACATTTATACCAGGTAGTGCTTTTTTAAAAGCGTCTTCATACCCAATTAAATCCGAAACATTCTTAAATAGTACACGACCCACCAATATAGCCTTCGTATATTTAAAATACCCCATATACTTCATCTTCAATAAAGCACGATACACATCACATGAATTCATTGAAAAAATATCAAAGAACCAAATAATCCCATCCTCTTTATAACGCTCATTAAACTCTTCCACAAAATCATAAGGCGTACCCGCCATATCATTTATACTCTCAAAACAACCACCAAGTAATCTACCCGATACACTACAACTACCAACATATTCTGTCTTTGTGTTTAGTATAGGAGCTCCATCATTATAAAAATCAACATCCTGATGAAGAGAACTTGAATGCAGTTCACTATTCTTTCCCTTTAAAAAATCAAGACACAAACTTGAATATTCATTGATACCATATTCATCAAAACTACCCGCATTAAAACCATACACCGTAGCCAAATCACACTTACAAGTAATGGGAAATAATAAATTTGTAGGATCACTCGCACCCAAGTACCACTTTGGATTCTTTTCAATCAAATCAAAATCAATATACGGCAACGTCTCAAACTGAAAGTCACCCCCAGCCGCCAACCATACGGCTCCAATTTTAGAATCATTCACTAATGCATTCAATTCACTTACTCGCCTCAATGCCGAACAACTCGGTTCACTTACACTTCGAACACTAACAGTTTCAACAATATGAAACCCATTGGATTCAATATACTCTATAGACGCATCAAAACTATCTAGCTTATGTCCTACACCACTCGACATAGCACAAACACCAATCGTATTATACTTCTCATTTAAAAACTTAGGATATTTCATACACAAAAAAACCTCCACATCCATTATAAAGGAAAAACGACAAGACACAAAGTCCTGCCGCATTTCCCATAGTTTTAAGATAGAAAGGAAGTTTTATGTATTAGCACTTAATACACCTTTATTATAATCCCTATACAACCATTTGTCTTTGTACTTTTTAGTGAATTTGTATTAAAATCAGTCACAAACTAACATCTTTCAATGCTCTACATCAAATCGTACTCAATACACTCAGCTCCTAACATAGCTGCCATTATTTCCTTGTTTACATCAAAAGAAAAACCACCTACATAAAGTGACTTATTAAGAAACACATTAATAGCAGTATTCAAATCAACACCTAATTCACCATACATGCCTTCACATTGTTTCTTAATATCACAATCTACACAAACAGAATTGGCTCCCCTTTATTTTACCAATCCAAATAATTTCCTATATTCATTCACATCTTTTAAATCATGATGATCATTTGTTATTTTAATCTTGATTTTCTTTGTATCCGACATAATACGACAGAACCGATCTATATCAGAACCTTTAATTTTATATGCATCTGTATAACTCTTGATTGCCATAATACCACTCCTAAAATAACTAATTTTATACCTACATCAAAAGAAATAATAGAGGCTTGTTGCCGTGGGCCCCCTCACTCTTTTTCAAGTGCACCCCACATATTGTATATCAGCTTTCCTGGGATTCTTTAAGCCTCGCAACACGCCTAATCAAAATTTAACCTGTTAAAATGTCTGTGTTAACTGTATAACCACTTTCCCACAAAATCTAACCTTGACGATACCATCCACAAATATCATTTAGCGAACATGCATCTCTTATTATATTTATTTCAGATGAATAATAACCTGCATCCATTAATGAATCCTAAACTCATCCAAAATAACAGCCGCCTGCTCATAATTTAAATTGATCAATATTTCAAGTATATCTTCATATGCTTCAATAAGTTCTTGATCCTGTTTAATTTTATCACTATATGTAATAAAGGATTTAAGGATAATCAACTGTACTATTGCTTCTTGTTCTCTTATTGATTTTTTAAATTTATTTACCTCAGATTTTGCATTTTGAAAGCTATTTCTAATAGAAATTAATATTTCTGGCAGCAATTCATCCATATGCATTTGGTAAATCGTTCTCAACAGTTCCTTTATGTGATATTTTCCATACTTTGTAAATTGCTTATTCAAAAATTGCTTATCTACGTATGAATAATTTGTTTTGATTTTACTCCAGTCTCCCGTGCAATATCTCGTTACAGAAAGCATAAGAGATTTATATAACTGTATTCGAACATACTCCTCATCAATGTCATTTACTTTTTTCTCAATATATAAAATTTTCTTTTTACATATATTTCTTCTTTTTGAGTCAACATATGAGTCAAAAAATTCACATAAAAATTTGCCAAAGATATCTTGATAGAACTCAATTGTATCTGTTGTAAATTTTGTAAAATCAATCTCTTCAAATAATATATCGATTGCCATTTTTGCATCATCTTGGGTTTGAATCATTTCCCGCTGAAACAGCTCTATGATTTCATATTCTTGGTAAACATCAAAAATTTCGTGAGCATTATAATTTCTTTTAGTATATTTCCAAATATCAATCACACATAGCAAAATTTCATGAATAACCATTCTAAAAGATTCATTCGTAAAATTTAGGCCACAATTTGCAACATAGCATATTGTAGATATATCATAGTTACTCATATCAAAAATATCTATCTCTAAAGATTCTTCCTGCAGCAGATACCTATCTATTATCTCCTCTTCGCGACTAGTATAACAATTTCCATCATCATCTTTGATATAACGATCTATTCCTGACAACTTAGGTTGCATATTAGGATTAAATATAAACTCCTTATCTTTCTTACTCACTTTCAAATAATTAGCATTATATTTTTGATGTTCCATCTGATCTTCAGATAATTTAATAATTGTATTAAATACCGCTTGTGCCAAAGTCTCGTGATTAGCTAAATATCTCTTCACGTATTTAGCCATTTCATCAATAACACCATGTTGCCCCTTATACATCAAACAATCCAACACAATTTTCTTTATTTTATTTTTTATCCCAATAGCAACGTCATTTTTCAATTGATTCAATAAAACTGGCATAAGTGCAATATCTGCAAAAAAGCTTCCATTAGAAAACAATTTCTCTATTCCGTTAATCCATATTGTGCAAAACTTTTCCCTTTTCTCATTTTCTAATTCTTGATGATTTATTGCACTAGCAATTAAAAGTATCAAAAGATTTTCATATTGAAATGCCATATCAGTATCCTTCATCAATTCTAAAATAACTTTAATTGCATCAAGAGTTGATGGCAAGTCAATCTGCCCAGACACCATATTATCATTACACTTTTTAATCGCCGCATCTAATCTCTGCTTAGGTTTATTGAATTCTTCTTGTCTTAGAACAATTTTTTCTGCTTCCCCTGATATTTGGGGTTCTAACATAATTATATTGTCAGTTATCTTGGTTGCTTTTGCACCACGCATATCCATTTTTTGAATCTGTAAATAGTCCTGTGCATTTTCTGCATCATTTTTTATAGTTGAATATAAATAATCAAGAATTCCATAGCATTTATCCTGAACCATTGAATCAAAATATATCTGTGTATGAGATACATATTCTTGTATACTCAAATCACATTTTTTATCCAACTCATATCTATCTTTAAGCTCAGGTATCCCCATGGTCTTAAGAATTTGCCTTTCGAGCAACTCTTTTGTCGGATTTTTTTTTGTACAACATATATCTTGTGGTATCCCAATAAACAAGTTCTATGCTTGTAGCCAAATCCAAAGCATAACCCGGTAATTCGTTTTCAAAGTGCATTCCTATACTCTCAATGATTGTAAGCAATACTATATTATTTGATTTTGAATAAATAGTTTCTTTGACATAATTTGCAAATGCAACAGTGAATTCATGATCCTTTTTACAAATCTCCAAACTGCTTATTATAGCCTCTTTAAGACAAAAAATAACATCTCCTATTAAGGTAGGTACATTGTAATCTCTAATCCCTGCAAGCCACATGTTTCCATTTCCCCAATATTCCTTTATTGTATTACTCTCACTAATTTTTACTTTGATTTTTATTACATATTCAGGATTATTAGTTGCATATTCTAATATTACCCCATTTATAAATTGAATTGCCCAATGAAATCCCACTTTAAAATTCAATCGAAACAGATTCCATAAAAATGCATTCTCGTACACTGTTCTATATAAATAATTATAATGTTCAGCTTTCTCACTTAATCCATATTCAAAACCCTTAGACAGTCTATCGGCTCTGTAGACATCAAATTCCTCTGCACCTACTTTTCCACGTAACCATAGTATATCAGATATCGAACACAATTCGCTTGCTAATCCAGTTACCAAAGCAGGATAAGCATTCTTCAATGTCCATTCCATAATATCTTCTGACTTACGCATACTTTTTCTATTTCCATTAATATAATTATTAATCAATGTATTAAAAAACTTTTTTAACCACTCTTCTGAGTTATCTGCCATTCGATAAAGTGCTTCCAAGCAAGACGATATTTCATCTATGATTTTATAATAGTTTTCTTGCTCAGATTCCTGCAACGAATATTCCACATAATATTCCATCATAGCGCATGCATCTGAAGCAATAAATGCCACTTTATCTTCTTGTTTCGCATAATCCAAGCATAACTTAACTATATCATCTCTTCCGATTATATTTTTCTTATATATTTCTTCGTTTTTCAAAAGTCGAATAATACATGGTCTTCCATTACCAATTGGGGATAATTTCATTTGTGGTGATTCTTGTCTAATATGTAATAACTCACCTTCAAATGCGAACAAATTAATATTCTTCACAAAGTCGAACAACATGCCTTGTTCCAGAATCTCCGACCCTTGTTCTTCGAAATAATTATCACAAAACCTTGACTTAACAATTCCAATTTCTGTTTGCCTTTTCCAACTTTGCGGAATCTCATCAGAAAAAGTAAGGCTATATAAAAACTTATCTCTATTTACCTGTATAAACATTTTATTTGAAATCCAAATCTGATACCGTCTATACACACATCGCCCAAGATTTTCTATTTCATCATAGAAGGTCTTATACTTCCCTTTGCACAAATCAAAAGCTTTATCAAAATAATGTTCAAAGCAAATATCTTCGAAAATATCATATTTCAGTCTAATATAATCTCCTTGTTGAGCAATTACACCTTCTGAAAGCAATGCATGCATTATGTCTCTATCTATATCGTCCTTATGAATACCCAACATAAATTTTCTAGCTCTTTCAAACACAATCTTCTCAACAGTTTCAATAACTTTGTTACTGAGTATGCCATACATTCGAGATTTTTCCTCCAAACATATTATGTTTTTCCAAATATATTCTCTTAGAGAATTTTCATCACCTATATTATCAATATCCATCGAATTACTAACTATCAAGTTTATATAAAAGGGCGATTTTAATAAATCAACATATGAATTTGTTTTATACATTTTATGAATAATCGGATATTGCTTCATAAGCAATGCAAGTTCATCTTCTGTTATATCGCCAACTTCATAAATTTTTATTGAAAAATTTGTTTCCAGTTTAATAAAAGCACTTTTATCACTCGTTCTACAAGATGTTACTATGCACACATTTTGATATTCTGCCGCCATATCATACAAATACTGTAATAATTCAAATTTTGTTTCGGCACAGTCCGCAATAAACTCGAGAGCATCAATAAAGAATATTAATTTCTTTCCATTAATACACTCTAAAACGTCTTGGATACAGCAACCCCAAATGTCGTCAATATGACTTTCTTCCAAAAATCTTTCAGCACGAGCATATAAAACCAATTTTTCATTTTCAACATATTTTTTGCATAAAACAGATTTACCGCTACCAGCTCCACCTTGTATTGAAATATATCGCTCATTGTCTTTTTTTATTTTTTCAAGAAATTCATTTCTATCGATTTCATACTCTCCGTTAATCAATCCTTCAATATTTTTCAACCCTGAATAACTAAGTTCCAATGCACCTTTAAATTTTCTGATATTAATATTAAAGTTCTCATACTCATCCTTTAATACCTTGTATAATTTCTTCTGAAAATTAAGATCATTTTGTGCTTTAGTTATAATATCATTTGTAGTAATCAAATTATCTTTAATAGTAAATGAAATACTCCCAATTTGATTATCCCCACTATACTCTCTCACCTTATCAATACTATTATTACTAAGTACAAAAAATACAATATTCTTTAAGTCCGAGTATTTTTTATCTTTTGAATCCCTTATCTTTTCCAATGTAGTTTTTATTTTTGTTGGTACATCTTGTACAGTACTTACCTGCACTAAAAGTTCTCTGTTTTCTGATATCAAATCTACATATGGATAAGTTGCCGTCTCGTCATTCAGATTACTAAACTTCTGTCCGAACCATACATTACATACCTCAATCGCAAATAACTCAAACATTTTTGCAGCATCAAATAATCCGTTTTTATTTGCCATTTTGATTTTTTCATCATATGAAGACATATATTCAATTATGAAACCCATTCTTTCGTTTGAATTCAACATATATTCAATGCTCCTTATCCGTTAGTTTCTTTTAAAATATTTACCTGAGTTCATTCTCAATTTCTTCTATCGTTGGCATAGAAGCTCTATATTCCACAGGCAATAAATTTGACAACTTATACTCAGATATTCCTATCGGTTCTTTTGAACTATTTACCGCATATTTTGCAAGGATATTATTTTTGCTTTTGCATATAATCAGACCAATTGTTTTTGCATCAAAATCTGTCTTGACCAAATCATCCACAATATTCACATATGTACCAATCTGTCCAATGTCTCTCGATGTAAAAGCTACTATTTTAACTTCAACAACGTAACAATGCAAATACAGATGATAAAATAAAAGATCTATTTTTTCCTCTGTTCCTTCAATCGGTATTGTATATTCTCTTCCAACAAAAGCAAACCCTTTTCCAAGTTCCATAAGAAATTTTGTGATGTTGTCCATCAATGCGTCTTTTAACTCTTTCTCACTATAATCTTCTCTGATTGCTACGAAGTCGAAATTTTATGGATCCTTTGTTATTTCCTGTGCAATGTCGCTTTGTGGTTCAGGCAATGCGTATTCAAAGTTTGAAATTGCTTTTCCCTGACGCTCATATAAATCGGTATAAAGAAAATTTAAAAGTACTGCCCTTGACCAATTATTTAAAATCGTTTTCTTCACAAAAAATATTGATTTTTCCCTGTCCAATTTACATTAATCAATGATAGCTCTATGATGTCCCCACGGAATCGAAAACAATTCTTTATCCGATAAATCTCCCACAAGTTGTGGAACATTTATTGAATCCTCTTTGCTCTTCAATTCTTCCACAAATTGCGGAAGAATTGTATCACTGTACAATTCATAAAATTTCTTCATATATCTGAGATTCGAACTTGATAAGCCTTGAACCCCTGGCAAAATTGTTCTCATATCTTTACTTAAATTAACAAAAAACCCACTGCCCACTTACTTTCAGCCGACTTTTCTACAATAGCTCTTCCTATAGACCAATAGAAACCAATCATTTCCTGATTAACAGAAACAGATGCCTTAATCTGTCTCTGTTTATAGCGTTTGCCTATGTCCTCAATCCACTTCCTATACTCTTCATCCATTTTTATAAGTTGATTCATGTAAACCCCTTTCAGAATTCTGTTTTTTCCCACATCTCTTTATAGGCATTGACATAAAAATTTATACATTCGGGATATGTGTATACAAATCTTCTGCACAACTTTTTATACAATTCCAGCATACTCGCATCATCTGCGAAATCTAATAAGTAATCGAGACAATGAGACAATTCTTCTTCTGATACCTCTCTGTTGCATAATTCCTCCACTATGGGTAAATATATTTCATATGCCTGCTGTCTAATCTTGTTGAGCTCAATTACCGCGCTAAATATATCATTTCCCATTCCATTTGACCTCCAAATAACTGATATAATTTCTTCAATAGTTATTATAATCAAAGCTCACAGTAAATAACATGTAAATAACGCTCATATTAAATCACCCTAAAATGTTTTAATGCATCCTTTACCGCTTCTACTTTCTCCGCCGTCGGATGCCTTCTCGGCTGTTTCAACTCTTCTACCATATTAGGTGCATCATACATCGGCAATCCTAAATTTCTTTTTACCTCTGCGATATATGCCATATGTACTTTGAAGCCATATTTTTCTTCAATATATTCTTGTATCATTTTATATGTAACCCTTGGAGTCGGCTGATATTGCTTTGCCCGCTCCGCCATTTTACCTAAAGGTACCTTTTCTTCACCTTCTCCAAATTCAACTTTCACATCTATATGGCTATCTGGTGACTTGTGGACAAGAGCACGATGCTTTCAACGCACTTAGTATTGTATATTAATCACTTAAACACAATCCAAAATTCGTATAACGTTCCAACGAATGATTATCCATTTTAATAAACTGCCATGATTCTTTCATTGTTGTATTTATACAATAAGAAGGATCATTCATAAACTCAATAAACCCAGGTAAATCATTTGCGAATCTATCTTCAAATTCACATGCACATTTCTCTTTTTCTTCATCCGAAATATTCATTTTATTATGCAATGCATGATCTAAATTACTAGACATATAGTATGCTTCGTATGGAATATCTTTTAAAACTTTGGACATAGAACTAATCTTATTTATATTATTTCGTTTTCTCTCATTTCTATCCACAATTTTGTCTACATTTTTAACACAGATGTTGCGAGTTGTATAAAATGGTTTTTCATATCTATCATCCTGTACAATACATCCATCATCAATGTAAGCTCCATCCATGTCAATCAAATGTACTACTTTAAGAAAATCCTTTTTTTTAAATCTGTTTTGAGCTATACATGCTTTAACTATTTTTCCAATCTTTGCAGAAATATTTGAAGCATTTGTATTTATATCTGATGTTATATCACCATGAGTAACTTCAACCTTTACATGTGAATTACTGAAATATCGTGTTAGAATCAATTCTAGACTTCTCATATCAGACATGCCTTCAACAATAAATAGAATTACCTGTTTAGCAGCCACTCATTTCACCAGCTTTCCTAAACGCATGAGAAATCTCTGCGTTCTCAGTTAAATCATAAACGTCATCATTTAAAGCAATATCTCTGTAATAGACATCTCTTAAATTGTTATTTGCAGCAATATTTTTTAAACGAACATATCTATTTTCTGAATCTGTAGTTGTAAATGCTACAAACTTCTTATTAATTGTTTCCAATGGACGTAAATTGTGAGAAGTAAAAATCAATTGACCTTTTCCTTGATTACCAATAATCTTTAACAATTCCCCTAATAAATACTCATAAATACCAGCATCCAATTCATCAATCGCAACCACAATTGATGGTTGATTATATACTTCAATTAAAAGTTGTAATATGGAAATAATCTTCTTTATACCCTCCGATTCATACTTTAAAGGAATTGGTTTACCATTCTTGTTTGAAACTAATTCAACACTATAGCCGATCTGGTTATCCTTCAATAATTCTTTACCTAACTTTCTAATTTCTATTGTAAGATTAGGAATCAATTGTTGAAGAACAATATTCATGTTTTCAATAATTTTATTTGCTATATTTAAAACTGATTCTGGCACTAATGAAACTTTTTCTAAAGGAATCACAAACTGACCTATTGATATAGATTTATTTTCTTGGATATGAAAAGATAATGGCAAAGCGCCTAAACTTATAAAACCTGTATTTTTTGTATCAATAATAAACAATTCATGATTTGCAAAATGCACCAAAGTTTCTAAAATATAAACATGTCGTAAAAACTCTTCATCTTTACATTCTTTACTTCTATTTCGAACGACATCCAAAAATTCATTTGAAAAAATAAATGACTTTGATTCATTACGAACAATTTTTTTTGCAACCATTAAATTCAATTCGTCTAATTTAGACGTTCCAACCAAGGATTTATATTTTGATTTAGGGCCAAAAATTGCAGAATTAGTAGTATCAATTAATTTTGATTTAATAATTTTCTTTTGATCATCATTATATGCATAAGAAAGAACCTCATCAAAAATTACAGCCTTTTCTTCCCACTCTACCTCACTATTCAAATTCGATTTTTTATCAATCATTTCTTTTTTTAATTTAAAAGAATATTCAACATCACCATGAACTTTCTTTTCATCTATAGTAAACTGCACTACAATTTTGCAAAAGCTTGCATCTACATTAATATGATTCGCAAAATCTAAAGATACACTTTGACCACATAAAACTGTTTTAATCAAAGATAACACTTCAATCAAAGCTGTTTTACCAGAACCATTCTGTCCATATAACCCTAAAACACTTCCATATGGGTAATTTTCATTGTTTTTAAATTCCAATTCACCCTTTTTCACGTTTTTAAAATCAAAAACCTGAATCGCAGCAATCCTCTTCATCATTAATCCTTCTTTCGGATTAATCTTAACATTTTATAATATTTATTGCAATAAATATTATTTTTTATACATTTTGTACAGTTTTCTCATTATTTTAAATAGTTTAACCAACAAAAAAGAGTAGGCGCGCATTCCTACTCTTAAGGTATCCTCTATTAAGTCGCGATTTAAGAGAATAAATTGACGGATTATTTCTCACAGAAATATTATAGAGAGAAATAGTTCTATGTGCGAAAACGCTTTCACAAAACCAATAGTATTATATATCAATTTTGTTCATTGTGTTTGCACAAATTAGTAATCTGTTTATATTTTTTGTTCAGAATCATAAATAATCAAAGCCATGAAGACTAGATCCTCATCTTGTTCATTCAAAATGCTATGACCCTTGCCACTCGGTGTAAAATAATGTTCCCCTGGCTTTAAATATAAAGTTCGCTCATGATTATCATCCAGTGTTGCCACTCCAGAAAGAACGAAATAATCTTCGCCATCTCCATTATGCACATGATAACCAACACTACAACCCTTCTTTAAAGTGACCTTGGCATACACACGATTCATACCATGCATCTCTTGTGCACTCATGATATGTTCAAAATGCGCAATACCAGTACCACCCATAAAATTTTCTTTATCTACAACTACCATTTTCTATACCCCTAGATCAAAGAATTATCTTTGAAATAATTGATTTTCATACTCGACTTCACTTCATCCAAAGTCTTTTCCGCAGTCGCATACGCCTTTTTCGTACCCTCTTCTAGAATCTTGACAACTTCAGGAAGTTTTGCCTGCCATTCCAATCTTCTTTCACGAATTGGAGCCAACTCTTCTTGCATAACACTATTTAAGAAACGCTTCACCTTCACATCCCCTAAACCACCACGCTGATAGTGTGCTTTTAACGCATCCAAATTTTCATATTCCGGCAAATACTTTTCGAAATGCTCTGGCTTACAGAACGCATCCAAATATGTAAATACACAGTTCCCCTCAATCTTACCAGGATCACTCACCTTAATATGATCAGGATCTGTATACATACTCATAACTTTCTTCTTGATTGTCTCTTCATCATCCGACAAATAAATACAGTTACCCAAAGACTTAGACATCTTTGCCTTACCATCTGTACCCGGAAGTCTTAAACAAGCACAGTTTTGTGGTAATAAGATTTTAGGTTCTACTAAAGTCTCACCATAAATCGAATTGAATTTATGAACGATCTCCTGTGTCTGTTCAATCATAGGCATCTGATCTTCACCAGCAGGAACCGTAGTCGCCTTAAATGCCGTAATGTCGGCAGCCTGTGAAATTGGATAACACTGGAAGCCAACCGGAATACTCGCATCAAATCCACGCATCTTAATTTCAGCCTTCACCGTTGGATTTCTTTGAAGACGACTTACAGAAACTAAGTTCATATAATAGAATGTCAATTCTGTCAATTGACTGATTTCAGACTGAATAAAAATCGTTGTCTTACTCGGATCAATACCACAAGCCAAATAATCCAAAGCCACCTCTAAAATGTTTTCACGCACTTTATCTGGATTATCAAAATTATCTGTCAATGCCTGTGCATCCGCAATCATAATATAAATTTCATCATATTCTCCAGAATTCTGTAAAAGAACACGATTTCTTAAGGAACCCACATAATGTCCAATATGCAATTTACCTGTCGGACGATCCCCCGTTAAAATAATCTTAGCCATAAATACCTCACTATAATAATTGTTTCTTTGCAAAATTCCATGTGTCTCTACACATATCATCTAGATTCTTTTCAGCTACCCAGCCAAGCTGTTCCTTAGCACGAGTCGGATCTGCATAACATGTCGCAATATCACCTGGACGTCTTGGTTTGATGACATAAGGAATTTTAATTCCATTCACTCTTTCAAAGGCATGTACAATATCTAATACACTATATCCTTTTCCTGTTCCCAAGTTACAAATATGTACACCTGGTGTATTATACTTTTCAATCGCTAATACATGACCCTTTGCCAAGTCGACCACATGAATATAGTCACGAACACCCGTTCCATCCGGTGTATCATAATCATCTCCAAATACACCAAGTTCAGGAAGTTCTCCTGTTGCCACCTTCATAATATATGGCATCAAGTTATTTGGGATTCCCTTTGGATTTTCACCAATCAAACCCGATTCATGCGCTCCAATAGGATTAAAATAACGAAGTAAAGTTACACTCATTTCTGGGTTGGCAAATTGTACATCCGTTAAAATTCTTTCCATCATCGCTTTTGTTGAACCATAAGGATTGGTTGTTTCACCAAGCTTGCAGTCTTCTGTTAAAGGAACTACTTCTGGATCTCCATAAACAGTCGCACTTGAACTAAACACAATACTTGGAACATGATACTTTTTCATCATCTTGGCAACCACTAAAGTAGTCATCAAGTTGTTTGTATAATACTCAATTGGCTTTTGAACACTTTCACCAACCGCTTTAAAAGCAGCACAATGAATGACCGCATCCAATTTATTTTCTGCAAATACAGACTCTGTTTTTTCTTCATCTAACACATTAAATTCATAAAACTTAACATGTTTTCCTGTGATTTTATAAATTGAATCCAATACATCTGGTTTTGAATTTGAGAAATCATCAATTACTACAACATCATAACCACTTTCTAATAATTCAACACAAATATGACTACCAATATATCCGGTTCCACCTGTAACTAAAATATTCATTAGTCAATAACCTTGCAGCCACCTAGTTTTCTTACTTTTAAGATGTGGCAGCTTCCCTTTCCAAATACTTTTTCAATTTCTTCTTTATATGTTTCTACATAGCCATTTTCAACAAAGGCTTGAATAGTTCCGGCAAAACCTCCACCATGAACACGACATACGCCATGATCTTTTAAAATCATTTCAGACATAGCTAAACCTAAAGATACAGCCTGGTTCTTATAGTCAAAATCTGCATATACGTTTTGAAGGAATTTGTAACTTGAATTCCCTGATTCTTGAATCAATGTCTTGAAACCTTCAAAATCATCCTTGTTCAATCTTTCTACACATGTATTAACACGTCTATTTTCATTGAAGAAATGAATAGCTCTTAAGATTGCACGATCATTATTTAAAGCAGTTCTTAAGTTTGCGATATTTGCATAGAACTCATCTTCATCCACTTCACGAAGAACTTCCTTACCAAAATAGTGAGCAACTTCTTTCATTTCTTGTGGTACAGCACCATAGGCATCTGTTAAATCGGCATGACTTCCCTTTGTATCTACAATGCATAAACTGTGATCATATTTTGAGAAATCAACATTCACACTATTTACAATTGGATTTGAAGTATCTTTAAAGTCAATGGAAATAAGTCCACCAACAGCACATGCACATTGATCCATCAATCCACATGGTTTTCCAAAATATACGTTTTCTGCATATTGACCCACTTTGGCAATCGTTACCATATCGATCTTCATATCATTGTATAATCCATCAATAATTGTACCGATAATAGATTCGAATGCTGCAGAGCTTGATAGTCCAGCCCCCATTAATACATCACTTGTAATGAAAGCTTTGAATCCACCTACGTTATAACCTAATTCTTTTAATTTAGAAACTACACCACGAATCAAGGCTTCACTTGTTCCGATTTCATTTTCTTTTTTATCTAAATCATTCAAATCAATTGGTTTGATGTCAAAGTCATCAGAAATCACTTTGATTACATGATCTTGTTTAGATACAATTCCAATCGCATCTAAATTGATTGATCCTGCAAGCACACAACCATGTTGGTGGTCTGTATGATTTCCTGAAATTTCACTTCTTCCAGCAGCACTATAAATACTCACTTCATCATCTCCAAATAATGTTTGGTATTTATCTAGTGCACCAGCATAACGTTGTTTTTGATAGTCCAATAAACTTGGATCTGCATATAGATCTTCAATTAATGCATCATATTTACCGGATACTACTTGTTCTTTAATTTCTGTTGTTTTCATTTTCTTACCTCGAATGTATATGTTGTTTCTTCTTCAAATACTTGTCCTGCTTTTAATAAAACTTTTGGATTCTCTTCTTTATGAATCGAATCGGCGATATAGCTTGTTTCAATACACAATCCATCTTGTGGATGCATAATCTTACCATATTTATCTGTCTGTCCATCTAAGTAGTTCGCACTATAAATTTGTGCCGTTGGATATGTTGTGGATACTTTTAGTTCAATACCACTTAATGGACTGTATAAACACACTTGATTTTCTTTAGTATCAAATACATATGGATGATCATAACCTCTTGCGATGATTAATTGTTCATCCTCTGAATGAATAAAATCTCCAATTCTTTTTTCTGTATTAAAATCAAATGCAGTCTCTTTAACATCTCTTAATTGACCTGTATATAATCCATCTAGATCTACACAACCAAATTTAGATGCTGAAATTCGTAACGTATGATCATCAATATTCGATGCATATCCATTTAAATTGAAATAGCCATGGTTTGTGATATTGATCAACGTATCTTTGTCGCTAACACCACTATATTGAATGTGTAAACTCGATTCATCTAGCCAATAGATCGCATAGAAATCTAATGTTCCAGGATAGCCTTCTTCTCCATCTTTTGATACATAGTGGAATTTAACGCCATCTTCAATTAAAGAATAATCAAATACTTTATAAGAGAATCCCTCAATACCTCCATGTAGTGAATTTGGTCCATTATTAATAGGCACATGATATTCTGTCCCATTCATTGTGAATGTACCTTTTTCAATACGATTACATACTCGTCCAACTAAGGCATTTAAATAGGTTCCATCTCGTTTTTGATAATCTTCAACATGTTCAAATCCTAAAATACAATCACAGTCTTGATCATTCTTATCTTTCGTTACAATCTTTAAAAGAGTACATCCAAAGTTTGTAACTTCTACAGTTAAATGTGAATTTGAAATCGATAATACATCAATTCCATTCTCTAATCTTTCTTTTACCTCTACCATAATGTCTTTACAAAACGGCTAAAGCCGTCCATCCCTTCATCATCCATTTTATATACGCCGGCATTCTCTAATACAGATACGAATTTCTTTGTGACTTCCATCTCCATGAATGTATCCACATTTGTATAAGAACATGTCTTCAAGTGTTCATACCAGTCTTTGTGTTTTTCAAGTTCTGGATAAGAATCAAAATCTGCTTTTCCGGATAAACATAATTTAATTTGTTCTAACTCTGTTTTTAATCGTGCTGGCAAAATAGCCAATCCCATCACTTCAATCAAACCAATATTTTCTTTTTTAATATGGTGATGTTCTGAGTGAGGATGGAAGATACCTAATGGATATTCTTCTGTAGTACGATTATTTCGTAAAACTACATCCATTTGATATTTGCCATCTTTCTTTCTAACAATTGGAGTCACCGTATTATGACGAACGCCAGATTCATTGGCAATAATATCTAAACTTTCATCACTGTATGTACACCATGTTTCAAAGATTTTAGTAGCTAGATCCAATATGTTTTCTTTCGATTTTGATGTTAATCGAAGTGTTGATAATGGCCAGTAAAGCATATCCACTTGTACATCCTTATATGTATAGCTCTTAACAACTTTTGCGTCTTCCATTGGGAAATGGTGTCTTCCACCTTGATAGTGATCATGACTTAAAATCGATCCACCAACGATAGGTAAGTCTGCATTGCTTCCAATCATATAGTGTGGGAATTTATCAATAAATGCGAATAAATGCTCAAATGTCGTACGATCCATCTTCATTGGCGTATGTTCACTATTAAATACAATACAGTGCTCATTGTAGTACACATATGGTGAATATTGTAAATTGTATGTATGTCCATTTAAATCCAATGGAATAATACGATGTGTTTGTCTAGCTGGATGATTTAAGTTTCCGGCAAAACCGACATTTTCCTTACATAATAAACATGCTGGATATGAAGTACTTACGGCATTTTTAGCTTTAGCGATTTCCTTAGGATCCTTCTCAGGTTTTGACAAGTTAATCGTAATTTGAATATCGCCATATTTACAGAAATGTGCAAAACTGATATTCTTATCAATTCTTGATTTACGGATATAGTTTGAATCCATACTCAACTTATAGAAGTAATCTGTTGCATCTTTAGGATTCAAAGAATATAGACTCTTAAAGGTATGCACGACTTCACTAGGTCTAGGCATTACACAATTCATAATGCGAGTATCTAATAAATCTTTTTCAGTTACAGTATTCTGAATCATACCTTTTTCAACCGCATAATCTAACATGAAATCTAAAATCTCATAGATAGAACAGTCTTCTACTTCTTCTCTTTTAAATTCTTGGATGCCAAATAGATCAATCAATAAATTTGCAGAATAATCATAATCGTAATTCTCGATCATTCCATTCTTTAAAGCATACTCTAATAATTGGTTAATTTTTGTGTTCATTTGTTCTCCTTCCATATAAACAAAATCAATCATTTTTATTACGGCCAAATCCCTTTCCCTGCTACATTATCCACAAAAATAATGATCAATTGTTCATTTATTTATATACGGCTCATCATCAATATTATGCAGATATAGTTATAAATTTAAGATTTGCTCATTTAATTTTAGTGTAAGCGTTTTCTTTATCTATGTCAACATATTCAAACAACAATTTAAACATAGATGTTGGATTTAGGTTTTAAACAATGATTATATGTTTGTTTTTGTTTATTTGATGTTTTATTTATACAAAAAAGCCATTCTGGTATGAATGGCTCTCATTTAAAATTCTCAAAAGAATCAATCACTTGTACAACTCCAGGAAGCTTTTCGTATTCTTCTTTTTTATTGGCAGAATCCACAACGACTATATTGTGACATCCTGCTTTATAAGCATTTGTAATCCCACTAACACTATCTTCGATAATCAAACAATCTTGAATCTTAACTCCAATATTATGAGCTGCCTTTTTAAACATTGCGATCTTATTTTCATACGTTCCATCATCATAGACAATCCTAGATGGCTCAATCCATTTATATAGATGAAACGATTCTACAAAGAAATCAATATTTGGCTTGATAGATGCAGATGCGATTGTGAATGGAATATTTGATTCTTTTAAATAATCAAAATATTCTTCAGCTCCCTTTACTAAATGAAATGTTGCCTGATCTTCTTTACAAAATTGACGATAATATTCTTCTTTTAACTGCGAATATTTTTCCATTTCGGATGGATCACACGTTCCACCAAACATATATTCAACAACTTTATTGTTTGGTACACCATTAATATGTTCGTGAAGTTCTTCTTCATCAATTCCATGATGACGAATATCTTGTGATATTTTTGACCATGCCAAAATATGTTTTGGATTGTCAAAAAACAATGTTCCATTAAAATCAAATATGACGCCTTTGTACATTACGAAACCACCCTAACCTTAAAATCATTTACTTGCATTAAAAAGTAATCAACCTCATATAAGTTCAGTGTAAGCATTTCCTTCTAATAAGTCAACATTTTCAAACATATATTTATTATTATCAAACATTTGTGTCATATTTAAGTAATATATAACTTTATTTTGTTTGTTTTTGTTTGTATTATGTTGACTAAATATATTTGAAATGATATCGTCTAACATAGAAGAGGATATCAATATGTTAAAAAAAGAACGTTTAGTAAAAATTGCACATAAAGTAAATCAAAATGGAATCATTACCATTCAAGAAATCATGGATGAATTAGGTGTGTCGGATATGACCGCAAGAAGAGATTTGGATGAATTAGAAAAATCCGGAAAATTACTTAGAGTTCATGGTGGAGCACAAAGCCTTTCTTTTTCAATGGACCACGAATTAAGTCACATTGAAAAATCGTCTGTGCAAATTGAAGAAAAAAAGAGAATTGCCCATAAAGCAGCAACTCTTATTTCAGAAGGAGAATCTATTTTTTTAGGTCCTGGTACAACCATTCAATTTTTGGCTGAACAACTTACAGGAAGAAACATTCGTGTTATCACAAATAGCCTTGCCGTATTTAATATATTAGTGAATCACGCTCCTACTGAAGTCATACTAACTGGCGGTGATTACAGAGATAACACAAATACATTTGTGGGTCCTATCACAAATTTAGTATTGGGTAAATTAAAATATAATAAAGCCTTTATCAGTTGTAACGGAATCTACAATTCATCCATCACAACCTATTCATTAGAGGAAGGTGAATCGCAACAGATCGCATTAGATAATTCTAAAAATAAATATCTATTGGCTGACAACAAGAAATTCAACCGTGCCGACTTCTATATTTATTATGATCTATTTAACTTTGACACTTTAATTACCGACAACACCATTGATGATGAGGTTTTATCACATTACAAACAATATGTACAAATTATGACAGTTTAAAAGGAGACAAAATTTGCCTCCTTTTTACTCTTCATCCTCATCATCTTCACGATCTACACGTCTGAATAGATGTTTCTTTTCTTTACCCGTATGCTGTTCTAAAGTGTTCCAATCTGTATCTAATTCTTCTTCACTTTCAGAAATATCATAGAAATCTTTACTTTCTTCGATTGCACGACTTTCACGAATCCTTAATTTAGATTTTAATTCACGAGCCCTCTTCTTAGATTTTCTAAGCATTCTGCCATACATGCAGAATACAATAAATGAAATTAAGAATAGACCTGCGCATAATGCGATTCCTGCTAAATAGCCTTGGAAATACACTTGTAATAGTCCTGTCACAACGCAACATGCCATACAAATAAACACTAAGAACATTGTTGAGCGACATGAACTTGAATATTTCTTAAAGAAACGGAATTTTTCTGAATCATTATCAATTTCTTTACGATATTCTCCATCTTCTTCTTCATTTCTAAAAGTAAACCAACCCGCATCACTTTTCTTTTTACCATCTGATTTAGAAACCAATTTCCATCCATCAGATTCCCACTCGCGCCATTGATCTGCATCTGGCTCATCCACAAAATAGTTCATTGAATAATAATACGTTTTTGGCTGACCTTTTCTAAAGAAATATTTCTTTCCTTCTTGACGCACAAAGTGATAACCTTCACTAGATTTATCTTGAAGATATTGTTCTATTTTTGGATATTCCGCATATAAGAATTTCTTTCTTTCCTCATAAAGATCTTCATCTTCACCTTCATCGTCATCCACATATTCATCCTCAAAATCCTCTTCATCATCCAATACTTCTTGAACTGGCTGTTCTTCCTCAATTGGTTTCGCATTAAAAGACTTTAATTCGTTTTCAATTGATTCTGTTGTAAAATCATCATCAACATCCAATTTTTCAACAACGATCTTTTTAGGTTCTTCTTCAACGAATTTTGGTTTTTCTTCAATAAATTTTGGTTCTTCTTCAACGAATTTTTGTTCTTCTTCAACCAATGGCTTATCATCTACTTTTGGCTCTTCCACAACATGCTTTTCAATAGGTGCCTCTACTTCTTCAATTGAAGTACTAGGCGTGATATCTACTGACTCTGCAACTTCATCGTCAAAAATATTCTCATTGATTTTTACATGTGTTCTTGCACTTCGTTTTCCAAAGATGGTTTTCTTTTCTGGCTCTTCATCAATATGGAAAATGTTTTCAGCATTAAAATCATGTAATTCTGGTTCATGTATATCTAAAGATTTAATTCGATCCGTTCTTTTTAGACGTCTAAGCTCTTCTAAAGCACTGGGATTCTTTTCATTTTCATTTGCCATAAATATCCCTCCAATTATAATATTGTACTAATTTAATGTATATTCGTCAAATTCACTTGTGTATTTACCATTCTTGAAAATATGGATCTTTTTACCATTTTTTAATGTAGCTTCAATCGATAAATCACTGGTTCCTACCATGAAATCTACATGCGTAAACGATTGATTCATACCATGTTCCAACAATTCTTCTTCACTCATTTCTAAACCCTTTTCAATGCATTCATTATAGCTTGCACCCAAGGCAAAATGACATGAAGCATTTTCATCAATCAGTGTTTCATAAAACAAAGTATCCAATGCACTAATAGGCGATCCATAAGGAACTAAGGCAATTTCACCAAGATATTTTGACCCTTCATCCGTTTCTAAAATACTAGTCAAAACCTCTTTTCCTTCTTTGGCATCATAATCCACAACTTGTCCATTCTTAAATTCAAACCAGAAATTTTTTACGATTGCACCGTTGTAAGCCAAAGGTAAAGCACTATATAATTTACCATTTACACCCGTCTTTTTAGGTGCAGAAAAAATTTCTTCTGTAGGAATATTTGGAAAATAGTAGTTACCATTATCTAAAAAGGATCCTCCACCTGCAAATACATAACCTTCTGGAAGTTCAACTACTAAATCAGTTCCTAAAGAATTTGTATAATGAACACTTTCGATATCTAAATGATTTAAAATATGAACTCGCTTATCAAAAGATGCACGATGCTCGTTCCAGTTTTCATTGGCATCCTTTTCGTCTACACGACTAATTTTTAATACTGCATTCCACAAATCAGATAATGCATCTTCTGATTTTGGATATACCTTTTTAGCCCAAGCCATAGTTGGAACACTGGCCACACACCATGCTGCATGCATATAATCCAATTTATCACGATATGGCTGTGTCATTCCTCTTAATGCCTTTCGATAATTTGCCATTAATTTTGGCTCTACCCCCTTCATTCCATCAGGATCTTCCCCAACTAAGCTCAAATAACAAGCTCCCTTTTCAGCCGTTTCATTATGGAATAAAGCTTCATAATCATAAGGCATACGATTACCTGAAAGATATCTCATACGATTGATTTCATCATCACTATAGCGAACAATTACATCTTTTGCGCCAACATCAAAACATGATTTCACAATCAAACGAACAAATTCATTCATTTCTACGTTAGCACGAACAACTACTATTTGATCTTTTTGAACATTCAAGCCTGAACGAACAATTAAGTCTGCATATTTTTCTTTTAAATTCATTTTATTTTCCTCGATTCTTTCACCTATTATACCAAAAGAAAGAGCACCTTTCGATGCTCTTATTTACTAAATTGTTCTTTTTTTATCTGATCAAAAAATGCCTTAGGATTTTCACACATCGAATGAGAGCCGCAATGTCCACAGCTACCACCACAGCTTGATTTTCCACTCTTTTTATCTTTATAAATGCTTCGACAAGCTAAACCTGCACATGCACATACAACCAATAGAACTAGAAATGTTGATAGATTCATGGAAACCCCTCCTTTTACATTATTTTACTGCAAATTCAACTTCAGCAGTTTCACTTTCTTTTGATGGACGAACCAATAAATAAATTAAACCAATCAATAAGATAAATCCTACAATCGTTCCAAATCCAAAAGATCCACCATTGAATAAACTACCTAATTGATAAACGATCAGTGAACATACATAAGCGAATCCACATTGATATCCAATGGCAATCCAGAACCATTTTGTGTTATTCATTTCACGTTTGATAGCTCCCATTGCTGCAAAACATGGAGCACACAACAAGTTAAATACCATGAATGAATAGGCAGCTAATGGTGTAAAGCTTGCAGATAATTGTCCCCAGAATTCATTTCCTTCTTCAGCAACTTCAGCAAATCCATATAATTGTCCAAATGTTGCGACAACATTTTCTTTGGCAATTAAACCTGTTACACTAGCAACTGCAGCTTTCCAATCGCCCCAACCAAGTGGTGAGAAGATCCATGCGAATGTTTGTCCAATTGAAGATAGAATTGAATGATCAATATCATCAACCATGCCAAATGCACCTTTTTCCCATCCAAATCCTTGTAAGAACCACAATACGATTGTAGATAATAAGATAATTGTTCCAGCCTTTTTAATAAAGCTTGAACCACGTTCCCACATACTTCTTAATACATTAACTGCACGAGGTGTGTGGTATGCTGGCATTTCCATGACAAATGGAGCAGGATCTCCGGCAAATAATTTTGTCTTCTTTAACATAATACCAGAAATAATAACAGCTGCCATACCTACAAAGTAAGCACTTGGAGCTACCCAGCTAGCACCATGGAAAATAGCACCAGCAATTAAACCAATGATTGGCATTTTTGCACCACATGGAATGAATGTTGTTGTCATGATTGTCATCTTACGATCACGATCACTTTCAATGGTACGACTTGCCATAACAGCAGGCACACCACAACCTGTACCAATCAACATAGGAATAAATGATTTTCCTGATAATCCAAACTTACGGAAAATACGGTCCATGATAAAGGCAACACGTGCCATATATCCACAATCTTCCAAGATAGCTAAGAAGAAGAATAATACTAACATCTGTGGTACAAAGCCAATAACAGCTCCTACACCACCAATAATACCATCCACAATCAATCCATGTAACCAATCTGCACATTGAATTGAAGTTAAGAAACTATCCACTGCAGGAGGAATAATTTCACCAAACAAGACATCATTTGTCCAGTCAGTTACAATAGTTCCTACTGTAGTTACTGAAATATAATATACAAACCACATTACAAGGGCAAATATTGGAAGTGCTAAAACTCGGTTAGTGACAATACGGTCGATCTTATCCGAAGTAGTTAATACTTCTTTAGATCCTTTTTTGTAACAATCTTTAATTACACTTGTGATATATGTATAACGAGCATCTGTAATAATTGATTCACTATCATCATCCATTGACTTTTCTACAGCTTCAATCACATCTGCATCTGCCTTTGACTTGATAGCTGCTTCAATCTTATCATCTCTTTCAAACAATTTAACGGCATAGAAGAAACGACGATCTGCTTCAATATTTGAAGGCAAACTTGTTTCAATTGTATTCAAGGCATTTAATACTTTACCTGCATAAATGTTTTTAGCACTAAACTTTATACCTGCTGCCTTTTTTACCTCAGCCATCAACTCTTTGATTCCTGTGTTTTTCAAAGCTGAAATTGGTAATACAGGACAACCTAATTCTTTTGATAACTTTTTATAGTCAATTGTATCTTTTCTTTTTTCAATGACATCTAACATATTGATTGCGACAACAGTTGGAATACCCAACTCTAAGATTTGTGTTGTCAAAAATAAGTTTCTTTCTAAGTTAGAACCATCAATGATGTTTAAAACAACATCGACATTTCCATTTAATAAAAATTCACGAGATACAACTTCTTCCAAAGTGTATGGTGATAATGAATAAATACCTGGTAAATCGGTAATTTTAATATCTTTATCTTCCTTATACTTTCCTTCTTTTTTTTCAACTGTAACCCCTGGCCAGTTACCTACATATTGTGTAGCACCTGTTAAACCATTAAACAATGTAGTTTTACCACAGTTCGGATTACCTGCTAATGCGACTTGAATTGACATAATTCCCTCCTATTTTTTAACTTTACTCTACTTCAATCATTTCTGCGTCGGCTTTACGAAGCGATAATTGATATCCACGAACGGTTAATTCAATAGGATCCCCTAATGGCGCTACCTTTTGAACAGTTACACTTACTCCTTTAGTAATTCCCATATCCATAATTCTTCGTTTTGTTGCTCCTTGACCCGACAATTTCTTTACAGTCACTGTTTGACCAATTGAAACTTCCTTTAAAGTCATAATTACTCCTTTCTACACCATGATCTTTCTTGCGAGTTCTTCACTAATGGCTATTCGAACTTCTTTAACATTCACAATTACATTTCCATTGGTTTTACTCACAACCACAATCACAGTCCCAGGCACAAAGCCTAAGTTTTCTAAGTGTCGTTGTTGTTCTTTAGAACCACCAATTTTTTTGATTGTATTGACCGAATTTAAATCTGCAAAAGATAATGGCATATCGAACCCTCCTGGTTAGACTTTTCTAACACAGTTAGTTTACTCTTACAATAAAGCAATGTCAACAAAAAGTTACACAAGATTAACTTGGTTTGACTATTCTAACTATTTGGTGTATTTTTTTCATTGGAGGATTAAACATATGAACTTACCAACAATTATTATATGTATCATTTTAGTAATTATTGTCTGTATTGGAATTCGTTCCACGAAAAAAAGAGCCACATCAGGATGTTGTGGTTCAAGTGAAACCATAAAAAAAGTAAGGGTAAAAGATAAAAACAAAGGGCATTACCCTTACAAAGCCGTTTTAAAAGTATATGACATTCATTGTCAAAATTGTGTTCATACTATTGAAAATGCGTTCAATAGCCAAGAAGGCTTTTATGCCAAAGTAAACACAGAAGATAATACTGTTACCATATTATCTAAACAAGAACATACAACTGATGAATTGATTGATATTGTAACAAAAGCCGGATATACATCAAAAGCAGTATAAAATAAAAAGATGCGTTTACAACAAACAAAATAACGCATCTTTTTTTTGTACTTTTAAATAAGGTGTTTTATGAATCGCACGATCCACTTCTTGACATTTTTTTACAATCACAACATTCTCTGAATCCACAAAATAATATAAATCATGATACAGATATACTTTCTTAAATCGTTTTAAAGAAAATGTCTGTTGATCATACAACATATAATCTTTACGAAAGTGAACATTAAATTCACCCGTTTCTTTTTCCTGTACCCTCTTTCTACATCTTCTCTTCTCCAAAAAACGGCAGATAAGAATATAAATTACTACACAAAGACAAATCAAGGAACAAAGAAATAAGAATACCGATGCACCGGATGCTACGCGAATTAAGCTAGCTCCTACAACCCAACATAAAAGCGTACCCGCTATGGTATAACCCAACACCAATGTATTTCGTAAAACTAAATTTTTTTGTTTTAAATTTGTATAATACACAATATCTGTAATATCCTTTAATTCAGAATGATTTAATTTTTGTACCATAGAAATCCTCCATCTCTATATTATAAACAGACGAAAAGGCATCATCAACCGATAATGCCTAAAGATATTTTCGCGTACTTGTTGCCGCAATCGCAAATGTACTTCCATTATGTAATAAGCTTGAAGTATTTGGACTCATAAATCCCAAGGCTCCAAGTGCAATCAAACTAGAATTAAACGAAACAATAAAACGATAATTGGCGTGAATTCGATCAAACAAAGAAACCGATAGTTTTCTTAGAGTTACCAATTCATTTAAGTTACTAGAAACTAATGTAACATCCGCAAGTTCTCGAGCTAAATCCGAACTGTCCTGCATAGATATCGAAACATTCGCTGTAGATAAAGCAGGCGTATCATTAATACCATCACCAACCATGATTACTGTATGGCCTTCATCTTTTAAAGATTGAATATAACTTGCTTTACCTTCTGGTAAAATCGAAGAACGATAATCATCAAGATCCAATTCATTAGCTACAGCTTTGGCCGCATTGTTGCAATCTCCGGTCAACATGACAACTTTTTGAATACCTAAATTCTTTAATTCATGGATCACTTGTTTCGCTTCTTGTTTTAAAGGATCGTAGATACTGATGATACCAGCCACTTGATTATCAATGGCTAAGTAAATCAAAGAACCGGCTCCATCTTTCTCTAATGAAGTAATGATATCTTCTAATTCCTGTGTCTTTTCGACACCATCATCTTCAAAGATAAAGTGATCGCTGCCAATCACTGTATGTAAGCCATGTAAGGTTGTCGCAATGCCATGTGCAACGATATATTCCACTTTGGCATGTTCTTCTTCATGAACCAAGCCTTCTTTTTTTGCTTGATTGACAATCGCATTGGCTACACTATGAGGAAAATGCTCTTCTAGACAAGCCGCAATACGTAGAACCTCATCTCGACTATATCCATTAAGTGGAGTTACTTTTTGAACTTGAGGGTTGGCATTTGTCAATGTACCTGTTTTATCAAATACAATGACATCCGCATCTTTTACAGCTTCTAAATATTTTCCGCCTTTAACAAGGACATTCCGATTGCTCGCTTCCAACATCGCACTAATAACAGAAATAGAAGTGGACAATCGTATTGCGCACGAATAATCAACCATTAATACAGAAGTAGCTCTTGTCACATCACGTGTAAGTGCCAAGATTCCAAAGAATCCCAAAAAACTAAATGGCACAATGGAATCCGCCAAATGTTCGGCTTTTGCCTGAATGCTCGCCTTTAAAGATTCGTTGGTATCAATCATTTTCACAATATTGCTGATACGACTTTCATCTTGTAAATTACGAACTTTAATAAATAATTTTCCTTCTTCAATTAAAGTTCCAGCAAAAACCGTATCCTCCTTTACCACTCGTCTAGACAAAGGTTCACCCGTAAAGCTAGCCTCATTGACCATGGCTTCTCCATCCACAACTTCTCCATCGATAGGAATCATCGCTCCCATTTGAGAAACAACAATATCCCCTTTTTGAAGCTTTGCCATAGGAATCTCTTGTTCCACTCCATCGGCATAGATCCAAACTTTATCAAACTGTATAGATAAACTTTGCGATAATTCCAAGTTTGTTTTCTTACGTGTATAGTCCTCTAATAAATCTGAAATATTGAGCAACATCATAATATTACCGGCAATATTAAAATTCTTTTGTAAAAGACTCACACCTATACTTGTCGCATCCAGTAGCGGAACATTTACTTTCATTTGCGATAAGGATTTTAAACCTTCTTTTATAAATCCAAGTGATTTATAAATCGTAATTGCATTTCCGATTCCTGTTGGTAAAAACCAACGTATAAAATATCGTTTCCCAATTATTTTGAAAAAACGACGTTTATATTCTGCATTCATTGCCTTTACTTCTGGCGTTTGTGAGCGAAATACAATATCGGAAGTATCCGCTTCTTTTAAATATCCAAGATTCAAATTATGAAGTTTCTTCAATAAAGTATCTTTACAAGTTGCATCATACTGCATTAAAACACTTCCGGTAATTGAATTCACTTCTACACTATGAATCATGGTCCAATTGCTAAGATCTCTTTTTAAAACTTCACCTTCAACGGGTGAAAACACATCTTTCCCATAACGTATACGCATTCTTCCAGGTATATCGTGGGCGATTGTAAATGAAATCATCTTGAATTAGCCTTCGTTTTTAACTTTTGCTTCTTCTAAAAGATCCTTAGCATCTTCTTTGATTGTCTCATATTTACAAGTTGTATCAGATTTAAATTTCATACCACCAGCTAAACCTTTTACAGCTAAATCGTGTGCTGTATCACTCTTCAAAAATTTTGAACCAGCTAAAGCAGTGGCTGCACCTCCAATAAAAGTCCACATTGTCTTGTTTTTCCATCCATCTTTCATGATATAGATCCTCCTTTTCAACGGTAAAAAAAAGATAACACTTGAAAAATCAAACATCAAGTTTTTTTCGTTAGGAAAAACTATCCACTTTTTTGTTAGTTTCCCCTAATCACAGTTAGTATAGTCTTACTTTTTTAATTTGTAAACAAAAAAGGACATCTTTAAAATGTCCTCATCTTATGAAATCAAATTATTAAACAAGTGAAAAGAGCGATTCCATAATTGCATTTAGTGATAGTTAGTTTCATCTAACCCCCTTAAGTTATACCCTACACAGAATAATTTGTCAACAAGAAACAAGAAAAGACTTTCCAAAGGAAAGTCACACGTCTAAATGACGTGCCCGGTTCGTTTCCAGTCGTCCGGTAACATTTCAATATCCACTCCATCTTTCTGAATCATTCGGTATCCCGATACATTCAGTCTTTATCGATGGAGTTTTTATTGTATGCTTTTTATAAATACTTCAGAATTTCATCCATGATCTATGTACCTATCATCCAGTAAGA
>ERZ825384.293-NODE-293-length-66400-cov-4.368166_pt1 | contig 66400 bp, 69 predicted proteins | sample MGYA00519931_ERZ825384 | MGnify/ENA primary metagenome ERZ825384 (study PRJEB31778, sample SAMEA3449200) | human gut metagenome | biome: human gut; feature: human-associated habitat; material: faeces | place: United Kingdom | collected 2010/2012 ...
TCTCTCGCCATTTCCGCTTCTGCTGCCAACACGGTTGACGCTTCGGGCGGCACGGGTACATCCAGCGTTACCCTGTCCTCCACTGCGGATGGCAGCATCGGCGGCGATCCCGCTGCCACCAAGATGTCCGTGACCGTCCCCACTGTTCTGCCCATTGCAGTCGGCACGGATGGCGCAGTTTCCACCGCCACCGATGCGAAGATCGTTAATAACAGCTTCGGCGCGGTCAAGGTCAACAGCGTTTCCATCGAAGCTGCACAGGGTTGGAGTCTTGCGGCGTTTGGCGATAAATCTACCCTCGCGCACGAAAAGGTCAACTCCAACAAGTTCGGTTTCCAGATTTCGCTCGGCAACGGCGAAAAGAAGCTGACCGACAACAAGAACGCCAGCAAGCAGACGCTTCTGGACAGCGCCGTGGAAGGCTGCTACATGTCCGGCGTGGGCGACACCTCCGCAAACTCCATTGGCATTGCCTATGACGCCATCGTGACGCCGGTTTCCGAAGCGGTCACCAACACTGCCATCGCAAGCGTCTTGTTCATTATCGCGTGGGACGCAGTCTAATCCACTCGCCTGCTATCAGGGGAACGCCAAAAGCGTTCCCCTTTCCAGATTGAAGGAGGTATTCATGTGAAAAAGAAACGAATCCTCGCAATGATTCTTGCGGTTGCATCGTGCTTGTCGCTGGCGGTCAGCGCATCGGCGGCAAGCACAGCCAGAAAAGCTACCGACTTCCGTGACTTTGATAAATCCGCATGGTACGCAGAAGCGGTCAGCGCCGCCGTGGACAACGGCTTGCTGTATGGCAAGAGCGCGACCATCATCGACCCAGACGGCGATATGACTCGTGCGGAGATGGCGGCGATCATCAACCGCTCGTTCGGCTGCTACGCGAAGGCCGACATTTCCAAGTACAAGGACGTTTCCAAAGACAAATGGTATTTTGAAGATGTGGCCATGGCGGTGCAAATGGGAACATACAACGGCAGATCGAACACGGCAATGGTCCCGGACGCGCCCATCACACGGCAGGAAGCTATCTCTGGAAGATATGAAGCAGCTTTTCCGCGCTGGTGTCGGCGAATTATACGACTATTCCTACGAAGATGAAACGCGCGAGATAGAAGAAACCGTTCTCAATGAAGACGGCGAAGAAGTCACGGAGCTTCGTGAAGTGACGGTGCGTGTTTACACACTGACCTATCTCGGCGAAGCGTATTTTGCCGACTCCATTTTTCGTCTGACCGACAAGCAAAAGACGCTCGCACAGAACTTCGCCGAAAATCTCAGTCTGTTTCTGGGCGACGGCCTGTTCCAGAATCTTTCCTCGTCTGAGAGCAGCTTCACGATCCCTGCGCTTGGAAACATCCGCTATACGGACGGCGGCACGGAGGTCGTCTACTACAATCAGCTCGATGAGCGCTATGCGAATAAGCCATACGGCACCGACAATATCGGCGGCTACGGCTGCGGGCCGACTTGCATGGCAATGGTAGTGTCTTCCCTCACGGACGATCTGGTCGATCCTGTGGAGATGGCAAAATGGTCATATGAGCACGGTTACTGGTGCAGCGGAAGCGGTTCGTATCACGCGCTCATCCCGGCAGCCGCCGAAGCGTGGGGCCTGCCAGTCTCCGGCTGCACCGCATCGGAGCCGCAGCGGATCACGGATGCACTTTCCAGCGGCAAGCTGGTCGTCGCCATCATGTCCGCCGGGCATTTTACCTCATCCGGACATTTCATCGTGCTGCGCGGTGTCAAGGATGAAAAGATTCTCGTCGCCGATCCAGCCAGCCGGACACGCAGCGAACAAAGCTGGGAGCTGTCCATCATTCTGAACGAAGCCAGCAAAGCCGCCGGTTCCGGCGGGCCGTTCTGGATCATCGGCTGAAATCTGCACCCGATCAGCACTGCTGACCGGGTGCATTTTCATAATTTACAGAAAATTCACAGGCTCAAGTGGCCTTTTTGTCGTTTTGCGGTGCGTATTGTTATAGAAGGATTTGGAGGACAAACCTATGAGGACAACCATCCAGCAGCTTGCAGAATTTCTGACCGTCTGCCGCGGGAACTGGCGAAATGCCTGTTTCATCTCCTGCGGCGTCTGCAAATGCCATACACCCTGCTCTGGCTATCTGATGAGTGCAGATGCCGGCGGCAAGCCTGTTCTGATCTCCGCTGCCGAATATGAACGCCTTACCGCGCAGCGGATCGACCCAAGTGAATGCTGCGGACAGCTTTCCCGCAGCGCCTTTGAGGATATTTATGCGTTATATCTCAACTGGTGCTTGTCAGACGATGAAAGCTGCTGTTTACAGATGCTCTCTCTTCTTCCTTCTGAGTAATACATAGGAGGATCTCAGTTTGAAAAAAGCCCACATTACCTGTCCATACTGCCACGCGCCGGCGCAGCTCCGCCCGGCCAGCAGCATCTATGGCATCCACACAAGAGACCGGACTGCAAAGCTCTATGTCTGCTCCCGGTATCCCGCTTGTGACGCTTATGTGCAGACACACAAGGCGACCGGTCTGCCGATGGGAACGCTTGCGGACAAATCGCTTCGACAAAAACGGATGCAGGCACATCGGACCTTCAACCAGCTTTGGGAAAAAGGCTTCATGCGCAAACAGGATGCTTACGCATGGCTGTGCGTCCGGCTCGGCATCCCGGAAGCGGACGCACATATTGCCAACTTCTCGGAGTATCGCTGTGACCAAGTTATATTGCTTTGCAAGGATTTTTTGAACGCACAAAGGAAGGTGAAACAAAATGGATCGAAGCAGCATCGTGTTGACCGCTGAACAGCAACTGCTCGTAGAAAACAGCTTGGAATTTGTCCACTGGACGATTGCAAGGCTTGTCCCCAAAAGCAACTGCCATATGGAATATGACGATCTCTTTCAGGATGGCTGCGTCGCGCTGTGCCATGCGGCGGCAAGCTATCATGGCGGCACTTCGTTCAAGACCTACGCCATTACGGTCATCCGCAACCATCTGATCGACTGCTGCCGCAAGCAGACAAACTGGCGGAAGTATATCTCCGAGCAGTCTTTGGATGACCCGGACGCAGGTCTCCCGACGCCGTTTTGCACAGACCGTGCGCATTTTTCCAATGTGGACACAAGTGCGGTACTTACCGTCTGCAAGAAACACTATCGCGGTGTCGCAAAACTCGGTATTGACGCGCTTGTTCTGAAAGCGAAGGGCTTTGACTGCAAGGACATTGCGGTTCTCTATCACACCAGTTCCAATAATGTCGGCGCATGGATCTCCCGCGCGGCAAAGAAGCTCCGCCGCGACCCGGATTTTCTGGACGCTTTCGACATCGCCTGTTGAAATTATAAGCTGGTGCCCGTAAAAGAAAAACAAAAGCACATTGGAGGTACTGTTATGGAATACACGAAATACGCAGCCGTCGGGCATTTCAAATGCCATCGCACACTGGCTGGCAAGAAATATCCCGTTGTCATTGTGGGGCAGAAAGAATATATGCTCGATGTGCAGGAAATGACCGTCTGGAGCAGTCTTGCATGGCGGATCCTGTCACGCATCCAGATCGCGGAAACCTATCTGAAGCTGACGCGCGGGCTGTCGTTTACCTCCCGCCGGACGTTGGACGACTGCATCGACCGGCTTGTTACGCGCGGACTGGTCGCGGAGGGGCGCGGCAGCAGCGAGTATGAGGCGCTTTATGATCTGCTTTCCTGCCTGTACATCGCGCCGGTTTCCGCAAATCCATTCCTGCGGATTGGCGCATTCCTGAAACTCTGGATTTGGGACGGTATGCCTTTTTCTAAAGCAATCCATCTGTTCTCGCGCCCGAAATGCAGCGTGGAGGAACGGCAGATCGTGCGGCTGGCAAATCAGGCGCTTCTCAGCAGTGCGGAATTGATCAAATGCGCGGAGCGTGGCGTGCGGACGCTTCGTTCCGACGCACAGCTCATGGACTGCCTGTATGACGATGAATTGACCACCAGTGAGAATCTGCCAATCCTGATGGCAGCGTCCCGGCAGGCGCGCCCTGTCTCGGCGGCAATCGCAAACCTGTATCTGCACAAGCAGATCGTCTTTGAGCGGTGCTGAATATGAAAAAGATCCTTGCATGGCCCACACCACTGCTGCAGAAGTGGCTGCTTTCGCTGCTGCTCAGCCTGCCGTTTCTGGCCGCAGCCATCATTTCTGCGTTCTCCGGCGATCGGACGTTTCTGATCCTCAGCGCATTGCTCTTGCTTTTTTGCGGCGTTCGCTGCGCAGAGCTTTATGTAATGCTCGCGAACGAACGCTATTGCGCGGAGGAAGGCATTTGTCTTTCGGCTTCCGGCATTCCGTTTCAGCGGCAGCGCAGGGTCGCGCTGCAAAAAGCAGACGGCGAACAGCTTGTCTTCTGCATAGAAAAGAACAAGCATCTGTCTGTGGGGCAAGCCTATCGGGTCTATTTGCCGCTTTCCGCAATTCCAAGTGAAGTCAAGACCGCACACTTGCCGCAGCCATGTGCATTGGCAGTCGAGAAAATTGAACCCGTGTCTTTCGATTGCGAGGAATCGGCAGACTGAACCTCTTGGTTTCTTGAAATTGTTGTCTACCTGTTTTCGTTGATTATTTTTCCGCAGTTTGCTATACTATAAATGAGAATGATGTAAGGAGGTGCTTACCATGCCCGTTGATGAGATTGAAGTCATAAAACAAAAGCTGGTCGATCAAATCAAGCCGATTGGCGTTTATCTGTTTGGCTCTTTTGCCAACGGTACCGCGCACGCCGACAGCGATTTTGACTTCTACATTATTGTAGATGACAACGAGAAAGATCTTCACGCCGTAGCCACTTCTGCATATAAAGCGATTCGCGGCGTGAAGCAGCGCCCCGTGGATATTCTGGTTGGCACAAAAAGCCGCTTTGACGAACGTAAGAATCAGTTCACCGTAGAAAACGAGGTATTCCACAAAGGAGTTCTGCTCTATGGATCAGCAAGTTAAACAGTGGCTTGACTATGCCGCGCAGGATTTAGGCGTTGCCCGGCATCTTTTTGAAAACTATCATCCCAAGCCGCTCGAAATCGTCTGCTACCACTGCCAGCAGTCTGCGGAAAAAGCGATCAAGGCTGTGATTGTCTCTCTGCACTGGCCCACCGGGATTCCCAAAAGCCACGATCTTTCTTTTCTGCTGAATCAGATTCACAACTATATCTCCATCCCGGATGCAATCGGCGATGCTGCAGATGCCCTAACGCCATTTGGTACCATGACACGATATCCGAACGAACTGACTGTCGAGGAGCATCATGCAAAACAGGCAATCGCATTTGCAGAGCAGATTCTAAATTGGGCAGCATCTGCTTTGCGATAAAGCAAAAATCACAGTTGCATAACCGAAGCGGTCGCAGACTTGCGACCGCTTTTTTCTGCATTTTGCAGAAAAATCGTATTGCCGCCCTATTTTATAAGTAGAGAGTATTCTTCGTCCATCGCAAAATCTATATATAGTTTTAACATAATTGACAATTACAATATATTGTGCTACTATACTCATGTAATTGATATTTGTGCAGTTCATCGGAACGCAGACCGTATGGTCTGTGCGTGGGGCTTCTCACATTGCACACGTTGGTCAGGTTTGTATTTGAGTGCTGGTAGCATGGTATTTGCCCGCAAGGGGTAGATGTCGCTGCCGGCATTTTTTATATAGATATTCATGCCGGTGGCAGGAAGGAGTGTTATGGCAAAAGCGAGTCTCATCGGGCTGATCACGCAAGGCCCGGAATTGCAGCACAGCGCCAAGGGTGAACCCTATGTCCGCTTTTCCGTAGCCGAGTATGTCGGCTTCGGTTCACAGCGGCACACACAGTTTGTTGACGTGTGGGCATGGGGCTACATGGCGCAGCGGCTTGCAAAGTGTACATTGAGTAACGGCGATTTTATCTTTTTGAGCGGCACGTTGGAGCTGGAAGAGTTCACAAAAAAAGACGGCATCACAAAGGATAAACGCTTGAAGCTCAGATTGGACGATTGGGCGCCTGTTCCGCAAAAGCGGGAAACAGTCCGTCCAGTACAGAATGAAACAGAGGTTTTTCCAGTCACCACCGAACAGATTGACGGCGACCGGGAAGAACTGCCGGAATAATACCGGCGCGCGGAAGAGGAACCGCACCAGATGATTCAGAAATGATTCGTCGGTGCGGTTCCTCTTTTTTTATTTTATCGAAAGAATTTTGAAAGGTGGCTAAATTTTATGAAACGATCCAGTCCCCTTTGGGGTAGTGTCTCTGTCCTGATCGGTGTGGTCATTGCGATCCTGGCGCTGGTGCGCGGTGCATGGCTCGTCCCACTGCTGCTCCTGGTCTTTACGGCGTGGGGCCTGTGGGTGGTCATATTCCAGCTTCAGCCCGCGTGGGATTCTATCCGCGGGTACCGGAAGAAGGAACACGACGCCAGAAAGCAGCGGGAAGCATCGCTTTACAGTACGGCGCAGGCCAATGCCGACGCCATGCAGCTTCTGCTGCGGCACGTCAATCACCGGATCTCCGCGTATCTCAAATCAGTCTATCCGAGCGCCCGCTGGGAGTGGACGACCGGAAATCCGACCGCTCTCGTTATGCAGGGCGGCACCGGACGCATCCGCGTGTATGGTATTGAAGAATATGACTATGCGGACGTTCAGATCGACCGCAACGGGAATCTCTCCTGCAATCTCCTGAAGGTCGTGCCGGTGCAGCCGCGTATGGATGCGCCGACGCCGCCAAACCAGCAGCCGGTCGATCCGCAGGTCTGGTATGACGTGGAGGGACGTGAAGTATTGGAGCGTGTAATCGCCGATCTGGATTCCCGCGGCCATAGCAGCCTGACACTGAAAGAGGACGGCAGCGTGTGCGTCCATGAGGATGACGACACAAAGGATATTCCGCAGGAACACCTCACCGCCTTCCCGCCGAAAGTCTATTGGCCGCGTCTGGGACAGGTGTTGGAAAGCGAAGGCTTGAGTGCACGTGTTCAGGATAACGAGATCTCCGTATCATGGTAATTTTTTGAGAAAGGAGCGAAAATTCGAATGAAAAGCGGACGCAGTATTCAGGATGTGAGCCGCGAGATCCTGCGCCAGCAGGAGGCAAAGGCAGACTATCTGGTCGCAACCGACCGTCTGCACATGGATACATATGGCGACAGCCCTGTGATCCGTGTGCTCGACCGCGAAGGTATCGACCAGATCGAGCCACTGGAAATTCAGCAGACCGCACACCAGCAGATCGGCACCTATCTGGACATTCCCAGCAAGTATTATGACCGGATGCTCCAGCGCGATCCCGCGCTTCTGAGCTACAACGTCAACCGCTGGTTCCAGAAAGAGCCGGAACAGAAACTGCTGCGCACAATGGACGGCAAGGCCAGAGCGTTTCTCAGCAACCGCTATCGCCGCATCGACAATCTGGACATCGCCCGCGTCGTTCTGCCCATCATCGGGGAAATGGAGGGCGCACGCTTTGAAAGCTGCGAGATCACTGACGACCGGATGTATCTAAAAGTTGTCAATCCGCGCTTGCAGGCAGAGGTGGTTCCCGGTGATATTGTGCAGGCCGGCATTATGATCTCCAACAGCGAGACAGGACTTGGTGCCGTCAACATTCAGCCACTTATTTACCGGCTGGTATGCTCCAACGGCATGGTCGTAAATGAAGCCGGCACCCGCCGGGCGCACATCGGCCGCGTGAACACCACGGATGTGAACTTCACCCTCTATTCCCAGCAGACGCTGGATGCAGAAGATCGCGCGTTTGTCTTGAAGATTCAGGACACTGTGCGCGCTGCCGTTGACGAAGCCAGATTCTCCACGGTGCTGGACCGAATGCGGGAAAGCAAACAGGCGCAGCTCAACACGCAGGACTTGCCCGGTCTTGTCAAGCTCGCCGGTTCCAGCTTCGGTATCTTAGAGGAAGAAGGCAAGGGTGTTTTGCAGCATCTGATTGAAGACGGAGACTTTACGCTCTATGGTCTCGCAAACGCTGTCACGCGGTTCAGTCAGGATGTTGAAAGCTATGACCGCGCAACGAAGCTGGAGGAGATCGGCTACAGCGTGATGACGATGTCGCCGCTGCTGTTCCAGAAAATCAACCAGGCGCAGGTCACGAGGATTGCCGCATGACGGCAGACAGTTTAATTTGAAAAGGAGAATTTTTATGAGTTTTCAGAATAACAACGCAGTTGATGTGTATCAGGATTTTATACTTCCCACGGCGCTGGGCAGCGACTTTTCGAGCGAGGATCTTGCCGACGATATGGACGGCCTGCAGCTGACCATGCAGCGGGTCAAGATCCCCGGTGGCGGAAATTTGCAGTTTGAGATCCGCAGCGACGACCCGGACACCCCCGACTATGAGCGCAAGCTCGTCGGCGTGATTCTCTATCACCATCTCGCCAACGTCTACTGGCCAGAGGGCAGCGAGTACGACGACAACGTGCCGCCATTCTGCCAGTCCTTCGACGGCAAGCAGGGCTACGGTGAACCGGGCGGCGTCTGCGCAGCCTGTGCATTCAACCAATTCGGCAGTACGGCAAACGGCAGCGGAAAAGCCTGCAAGAATATGCGGCAGATCTATCTGCTGCGCAGCGGTGAGTATCTTCCGCTGCAGCTCTCCCTGCCGCCCACAAGCCTGCGCCCGTTCAATGATTTCATGAACCTCGCCTTTGTCGCCCGCCGGTGCCCCAGCTATTCCGCCATCGTGGAGATCGGTCTGAAGCGCGCGGAAAGTAGTGGCTATACCTACAGTGTTGCCACGTTCCGAAAGGTACGGGATCTTGAGGGGGAAGGTCTTGCGGCCGTTAAAAGCTACGCAGCAAATTTCAAAGAGCAGGTCAAATCGCTTCTGGCACAGCGTGTGGAGAACTACAAGTCCGATGTGGAATCACTCACCGGCACGGCTCCCTTGGAGCTTGCCGACAACGGCGACCACTTTTCCTATCCGGGCGTCATTGACGGCGAACGCGACGAGCTGCCGCTCTAAACAGAAGCAATCAACAAAGCTTGCTCCGCTAAGCAAACGGCAGATGCGATTTGCCGAAAAGAATCACAAGCTGGTCTATGCGTTTTTGCAGGAGCAGCGGTATGATCCTGGCGAATATTACGATCTTGCCGTTATGGGCTACCTGCGTGCCGTGGAACGCTATTGTTCCCATGCCCATCTGCGCCGCTTTTCGTTTTCCACCGTCGCCTACCGCGCGATGCAGCAGAGCATCGTGTCATGGAAGCGCGGAGAGAGCCGGCGCAGACAGGCGGAGGAAGCCTACTGTGCGCTTTACGGCCGCAGAGAGACCGTCTGTGACGCGGAGCTTTCGGAAGCATATTTCTTTTCGGAGCTGCAAGAATGCGGAACGCCGCAGCAGGCTGCGTTTGCGCTGCTGCGTCTGCATGGGTACAGCATTGCGGAGATCGCCGCGCGGTACAAGCTCGACCCGCGGCGTGTGCGCCGGATGCTCAAGAGTCTTTATTCCGCCTATCTGCGGTTCCATGGGGACGGGAAGGAGGCGAAAAAATGAAGGATCAGCACACAAGGATGCTCCACGGGCGTCTGCTCCGGCCATTAAAGGTCGGCAGCAGCGCGCTCATCGACCACGAAGGGCAGTTCATTCTGACCTCGCTGGTCACGTCCATTCAGATGCAAAATAAACAGGAAGCAAAGTTTGAAACGCTGAATACGCACTATCATGTGAAGTTTTCTCCGCTTCAAGCGGCAGTTGCGGCATCAATTCTGATGGCCGTCGCTGCATGAATGAACACCCGGCGGCGATCTCCCGTCTGATCGCCGCCGGTCCCGCCGACCGCAGCCACAGTTTTTGTGGCTGCGGTTTTTCCATAGGAGGTTTTATGAACGAACAGATCGTCCCGGTTTCCGGGAATCAAAAAATCGCGTTTCAATGCCAACGGTGCAGCACCTGCTGCCGCCATGTGGAAAACAAGGTCATGCTGGAACCATACGATGTTTATCTGCTTGCGCTTCATTTCCAGAACGAGGGGCATCCCGTCAGACCGGAGGATATCTGCGCACAATATGCGCACCCCATGCCGCTGGAACCGTTTTTCCCGATTTTCCTGCTGAACACCACAGGTGAAGATCAACATTGCATTTTCCTAAACGGGAATCATTGCAGCGTCTATGCACATCGGCCGCGCGCCTGCCGAATGTACCCATTCACCGTGGATGCAGGGCGGCGCGGTAAGGACTTCGAGTATTTTCTCTGCACGGATTACCCCGGTCACTTCGGCAAAGGCCGCGTCCGGGTCAGCGACTGGTTCTATGAGAACTTCTCCAAGGATGCCCGCCGCTTTGTGAAAGCCGATTACGCAGCGATCCGGCAGTACGGCAAGCTGCTCCGGCAAATGACGCCCGCACAAGTCGAACATTCGCTGTTCCAGCTTCTGTTTTACCGCTACTGGAATTATGACCTGAGCAAGCCCTTTCAGGAACAGTTTGAACACAATCAACGCCAGCTGCTTGCATTTCTGCAGGAACAGCTGGCCCAAAATGGAGGTTCTATATGAGTCAATCCAGAATCACTGGCGCAGTCCTTCTGTGCTGGGAAGATTGCACATCCATTCTCTCGAAGCACCTGACAACGCTGCTGCAGCGTCCGATTCAGCTGTGCAGGATGGTAGAAGACTATGACTACTGGTGCGTTGCGTCGATAAACGGAAGGTTCTCCATCCCGGAGCTTCACAGTCTGCTGGATGCGCTTTCCGCAACCACGGTAGACTTTCCTGATCTGATCCCAGAAGAATCTAACCAGACGCGCTCTTTCAGCATGGAGTTCTCCCGGGCGCTGTTACAGCATTACTTACACGCAAGCTGGCGCTACGAACATCTCACCGAGGAGTATCTGATAGTAATTGATGTGGACATCTCTGTTCCTGCATGCTGCATTACGAATGGAGGGGTGCCGGATGTCTGAAGCAAAACTGATGCTGCCGCTATTTTGTAACGGCATGTTTAACTGTGGCGGCCGCAGAATCCGCGCGGTCCACCTCTATGATGTTTCCGATGGGGAGCACCGCTATCGCCTTTGGACAAAAGCAGGGACGCCAGATATAGACTATCCCCGCGGAGAATCTGACCGCTACCTGCTATACGTTGAGATCCACGGATACCTCGCACCGCTTGGCATGACAGAATATTTTCTGACCGAACATTGTGGGTATTTGCCGGCTATGCGGGAACTGTATGGCGGTGCAGAACATCGGAGAACGTATTTTGACAGTCTGCAAAAAAGTGCTATTGAGGAAGCTGTCGCAATTGAGAGATCTGTGATCTACCATCTGGGCAAAGAATCACCCCGGCAGGCGGACTATATCCACGGTATCCTCAATGAGCATCTTATGCGGTATACCGCCAGCAAGGAAAGCGAAGGCAAAACCTTCCCAGATTATGTCGGTGCATTGATGGCAGATGAGCTTGACCACTGCATACAGCTTTCCAAAATCTATCGGTCGCTTAAGCAGCAGGAGGATGAAATGCGGCAGGCACAGATTGCCGAGCAGGATCGTGTGTACCAGCAGTCTGTCAATACAGAAAAAGAAAAAGCTGTCGGCGCCGCGCTGCAAATCATCCGCAGCGGCGGCACATTGAAAAACGATACGCTTTGCTATTACAAAGACGATGGCTCATTTATAGAAACCTCGTTGATTCTGTATTTGATGCGCGAATATCACATTGACGTGCCGCTCCGCACACAGGGATGGATCAAAGAACGGTTGGCAAGCGCAACCGTTCAAGAGGACTTCTGCGGCTCCGTTACCTACTATCGCGCAAAAAAGAGTCCATGCTCACAGAAATTCTTTGACTGTATGCGAAATCTGATTGCGGCAGTCCACGATGCAAAAGAGGAAGCGGCATAATCAAGCCGCATATAAGCTGGGCGGCACAGAGTTTTTCTGTGCCGCCCGTAATTATAGAAATGAAAAGAGGTTTTTACGAATATGAGCAGTGAAATTTATTACGACAAGGCATTTGTTTCTGTTGGCAATCTGTTTATCCCACTCGTCTGCCGCGGATCGACCAACACCTATGAATTTAATGCGCATGGGCGCGAGGTCGCAGAACGGTACTGGTCTGTTCTGGATCTCCCATATCGGGGCAGGCTGTTGTTTACAAGCGATGAGATCCAGAAGATCGCGGAAACCTATGAAGGCTTCAGCAGCGGCAACCGCGGCGGGTTGCGTAAGAGCCGGAACAGCGCTTTTGAAGTCGGTGAGTTTCAGCGCTGGTTCCTTGCGGGCTTGAAGAACGCGCACGCCATTGAAGAATATCGTCAATATGGAAATTCCGTTGTCCTCACAGACCAACATACACAGAAAGCAACGTATGTTTCCACAACAGAAGCTTTTCTGACCGAGCTTTCCCGCATCGGTGAACAGAACATTGCCATCCGTTTTGACTCCTGCCGCAGCTTTTATCATCCGCCGCGTGTCAGCAAGCAATCAAAGTTTGATACGCTGAAGCAGTTCTATGTTCTGAAAGCATGGCGCGGATACTTTGTAAAGCGGAAGCAGCACGGCGTCATGACCATCCGCACCGACGATCCGACGGTTGCAACCGTGCGGAAATTCAGAACGGAACGAGCCGCGCAGAAGTACATGGAGGAAAATGCGCCGTTCTTTTCCCGCGTTCCCTTTTCTGTCGATTGTGTACGGTCAAAAGAGGCGGTGAAAGCAACGCTCGGTCTTGCGACGTCTTGACGGAAGTACATAATTCGTCTATCATAAAGTCAGAATATATCCTTGGAGGGGTGCTATATGATGATTCGATCTGCAACGGCCCTTCGGAATGACTACGATGGCATGGTGAAGCTCTCGACCGAAAAGCAGGAGCCGATCTATCTGACGCGCAGCGGTGACGGTGAAATGGGATTCCTGCCGATCGAGCTTTGGGAAAAACGTCAGGCAGAGCTGGAGCTTTTTGCGGAAATGCTGCGCCGGAAACAAAATAAGCTTGCCGGTGCAAAGACATATTCCGCAAGCGAGCTGTGTGCCGACGTGGAGGATGTTCTTCGTGAGAGTTGAGTGGTTAAATGCGGCGCGGAATGAGTTTCTGCCCTTTCTGAAATACTACAAAAGCCGCAGATGTCAAGTCTGAATTGCGCCAAATTTTCATCGTATATTTCGTCACTTCGCGCATAGTCAGCCACAGCATCTTGTGGTATCATACTCCCGTTTGTTTGACACCAACATTCAAAGGAGGAGTATCATGCAATACACCGATAACGAAGCCGCTTTGATCGGCGGTCTGATTTCCAACTACTTTCTTCGTCCGGCAGTATCCGCCGCGCTGAAGAATTCCTATATTCATGTGCTGGAGCATCTGCATACAGGCCGGGTATCTGCCGCTGATCTCAAGCAGATCCAAAAGGCTCTGACGTTCCTGATGCCGACCTGCCAGATGTCCAGAGAGGCCCAGCGCGACCTGATGGGCGCCAGCTTGAAGACAACAGCACTGCTGAGTTCCTGTCGCTGATCGCGAAAACCACAAATGGTCAGAAATGCTGCCGGCTTACGTTTCGGCAGCATTTTTCTATACAGAAAAGAGCGCCCCGAAGGGCGCTCCTCGCAGATGAAACAGGTCACATACGGAATTTACGGATGCACAGGAAAAGCTGAATGCAAAGTTCTTGATACAGATCTTCATCCCATACACCGTCAATAACGGATTCCTTGGTCAGTAATGGTTGGTACATTGCCAGAATTTTCTCGTTCGCGAGGTCATCTCCGCTTTTGGCAAGAATCAGAAGCTCGTAGAAATTCATGTTTCCTCCTCCAGTTTCTCCCGGATACGGCTCAGTGCGCGGTAATAGATCGCGGCCGCGCCTTTATATCCAATCTGTAATTCCTGTGCGAGCTCGGTAAACGAGCGCTCCTCCAGAATTCTCGCCAGCAGAATATATCGTTCACGCTTTTGAAGCTGGCCAAGTGCTTCGAGGACTGCTCTGTACTCCATCAGCAGCTCTATTCTTCGGAAGTATTCATCTTCCCATGCTTCTGACGAGATGGGCCGCCGGTCAGTTTCCATCGGTCGTTCATGCTGTTGCTGTCTGTGACGCTGGGAAAGGTAGGCATTCTTTCTTCGCCTCAGCGCGACTTGAAGATAGGCGGTAAATTGATTCTGAATCTGATATTCTTCACGGCTTCCGTCATTTCTATATTGCATGATTCACCCTCCGTATCCGTCTGTTTTCTGGCGAACAGGACGGTATACGGGGGATTTCTGCACCGATTAGGCCGAAAAAAGCGTAAAAAGTCACAGCCGGTTTCAAGTTTGCACAAGAAACCGGCTGCAAATGAAAATGATAACTCAGAGACGCTTTGCGTTATGGATAAAACGAGAAAACTCTTCAATGCCCAGCAGGGGTGTTTTCTCTCCTTCACTGGGAGCCACTTATCTCCTCACCTCATGGTCAACAATACATCACTTCATTCATCGTACCTTTTTGCTCTTGTTTGATATAAAACGACTGCTCAATACTGGAAAAACTCGTAATCCTCGATGGTAGCGGCGATGTTTTCGCTCATGATCATATGCGTCGGTTTGTCGCGGAGCTGAAGGATGGAGGCGGGGACGTGCTGATCCGGCTCGCCGAAGATGCACAGGCGGGAGGTCAGGCGCTGCCATGCGACATGAGAACCAGCGGTCGTAATGCCGTGCATATCCAAAACGTTCTTTGCCATCATCGCGTCGCGCGGGCCCATCATCGCACCCATCGGCGGCACGCGGGAAATATCGCCGGAGCAGCCGAAGCCGCCATGCAGCGAGTTCTGCGCAATGGTCAGCGGGTGCAGATGCGCGACCTTGGCTTCCTGCTGGAGATATTCCTCCATGGTCGGCTTGAACCAATCCTCAACCGGGTCAATGAACGCCAGATGGCCGGGCCAGCCGGGGCCGGAATATACGATATCCGCCTCGCCGTCGTCCTGAAGCATCTTCGAGTAGACCGGCGTAATTTCATTGCTGTGGTAGATGAAGTTTTCCCGCTTGAAACCGAGATCCATGATCTGCGAGACCATGAACTTCTCAAACGCATAGCCGAAGCCGGGCTTGTAGGAGAGCGGCGCAATGTTCCCATCCTCGTCTGCCCACTCGTCCATCATATGGAACTTAACGTTGCGGCAGTTGACATTCAGTTCATGCAGCATATAGGCAACCTTGCGGTACGTTGGATTGGGGTTGCACATGATCATGACGACCTGCTTATCATAGCGGTCGGAATCGACGATACGCTTGACCATATCGGCGATCATAACCATTTCAAATTCGTCATTGCGAATGACGTCCAACCGGATATTGGGGTTCGTCGGATGCTTGCCGTTCAGCGCGACGATTTCGTCCTTTGTGATCTTCCGCACGCGGTCGATCTCTGCCTGGTTCTGAAACGGATAGAAATCATGATGAAATGTGTTCGGAAAAGACATTGTTTTTCTCCTTTATTTGACCTGCTGGATCGTTTCCAGCGCTTTTTCAACCATATGCCGGCCAAAACTCTCGGCCAGCATGGAGGTATCTGTCTCGTAGCCGCCCGTGACAAGCGATTCCGGCGTATACAGATATCCGGGGAGCACGCCGTTGGAAAGCTCATTGAAGATCACTGTACCGAAGCCAGCGACTGCCTTCAGATACAGCGCATACTCCACGAAAACCTCTCCCTGTACGCCGATCACGCAGGTGCCGCCAAGCCGGAACACCTGAATCTCGCAGGGATTCTCATCGTCCAGAAGTTCGATCTTTGTGCCGTTTTTCTGCATCCGGATATAGCCAAGCTGATCCTCCGCGCCAAGCATTTTCAGGTTGGCATTCTGCCAGAGGTAATACTCCTCCCGGTTGGTTGATGTACCGTAGCGGGCATAAAGGTCTTCATATGCGGTCTTTGTCTCTGCGACCTTCTGCTCCAGTTCTTCCTCTGTGCCGAAGTTCCGCAGCTCCAGCGGCAGTTCGCTGTGCGCTGTGCGGATCGGGAGCGTATCGACCCACTCTGCCTTTTCAATGACGGTATGCGCGGCCTTTCCCAGCACACGGCCGACACGCTCGGCCTCGTCAAAGCTCTCACCCTTGCGGTAATACCGGCTGGACTGATTGCCGGACGCGCCCTGCGCAAAGCCGGTAATCGCGTTCGGCTCCAGCTCCTCCAGCTGGAGCTTCAGATAGCCGGGATAGTCCGCTGTGCAGACCTCGCTCCACTCGTGAATGAACGACGGGTGCAGCGTATAGTTGACAAAAATCCCGCGTACAGTCTTTTCTTCGTCGCGCACCGCCATCACGCTTACATACGGATCGTGCGGCCCGCCGGGAAGACGGCGGTTTCCGCCGACGCCGGATTCCGCTCCGCAGACGGCGATCCCAGAGGTAAACTCCGCCGGAAACGCGGACGCCTTTGCTTCCTTGACGATGGAGACGATCTTTTCAATCAGCGTCTCGACGTACTCTTTCGGCTGCTGCTTGCCCGCTTCGAGACTTTCAATATCAGATCCCGTCTCACCTGCTGCCTGAAATCCTTTGGAGCGGTGAAACTGCGGGCAGGATTCTCCCGGAGGCTGCCGCCGCGCTTGGAGTAAGCGAAGATTGCATCGTGGCGGCCGGTGCGCAGGATCAGAAATGCGCGGCGCTGGGCGCCGGGCTGGATCAGGACACGATGACCGTCTCGCTCGGAACGGCGGGCGCGGTCATGAAGCTCTGGCGGGAAGCGCTTCCGGAGCGCTATACCAGCGTCGGCTGGTGCGGATATACTGATCCGGGCGCATGGGTCACGGAGGGCGTGATCAATACAGCCGGAACGTGCCTGCGCTGGGTGCGTGACACGCTGTTTCCGGGCGAAGGCTACGATACGATCAACCGGGAGGCAAAGCAGGCTGCGGCGCGCGGCAGCAGGATGCTGTTTTACCCGTACCTGAACGGCCCGTCTGCCCCGGATTATTATCCGGACGCGGAAGGGTGCTTCTACGGCGCTTCACTTTCGTCTACACGCGGGGATTTCGCGCTCGCCGTCATGCGCGGCGTGGCGTTCCAGATCCGGATCATGCTGGAGGCAATGGGCGCTTACCCGGAGGTGACGCAGCTCGTGCTCTTCGGCGGCGGCGCAAGAAGCCCGCTGTGGTGCCAGTGCATCTCGGACGCTGCTGGGGTGCGTGTGCATGTTCCCTCCTCCAGCGAGGCAGCTGGCCGCGGCGCTGCGGTTCTTGCCGGGACAGCTGCGAGAGCATGGACAAAGGAAGCGTTCCCGAAGGATACCGGCGGAAACACATATCTGCCGTCGGACACTTTGCGGGACTGTTACCGGCGGTACCGGGAAATTGAACGAAAGCTCTGGGCAAAGGAGGCAGTATGCAGTACATCGTAAACGCGAAGCTCGTGCTGGAGCACGGCATTGTCTGGGACGGCGTACTTGGAATCGCAGATGGCCGGATCGCCTTGTGCGGACCGGCGCGAAGCTGCGAGATTCCGCGGCAGGCGGAGTGTATTGACGCGCAGGGGCTTTATGTTGGGCCCGGCTTTGTGGATATCCATGTACATGGGCGCAGCGCTTATTTTTATGATGAGCCGGAAAAGGAAACCGCGTTTTTCCTCGGGCATGGCGAGACGACGATCCTTGCAGCGCTTTACTACAATCTGCCGAAGGATCAGTTTCTTCCGGCGATCCAGCGGGTACAGGCGTTCATGCGGAGCAAACAGACCTGTGCGCTTGCGGGCTTCTATATGGAAGGGCCGTATATGAACCCGGCATACGGCGCGTGCCCGGAGCAGAACCACTGGCGCGGCTCCATTCAAAAGGAGGACTATCTTCCAATCGTCGATGCAGCTGGGACAGATGCAAAGGTATGGGTCGTCGCACCGGAACGACCGGGCATCGAACCGTTTGTGCAGTACGCGAAGGAACGCAATCCGAATATCACGATCAGCGTCGGCCACAGCGAGGCTATACCGGAGCAGATCCGTAGGCTGAAGCAACACGGTCTGCGGATGCAGACGCACTGCATGAATGCAACCGGCGCAGTTTCAAAGTGGCTTGGAACGAAGGGCTGTGGGCCGGATGAGGCATGCTTACTGGACGATGAACTATACGCGGAGGTCATCTGTGATTCCTGCGGCATTCATGTAAACCAAGAGCGGCTGCAAATGCTTTTGAAAGTAAAGGGTGCTGATCGGCTTATCCTGATCACAGACAGCTTTCCAAGCACAGAACAAGGGCCGGAGGAGCTGAGCTATATCACAGATCTGGTCTTTGATGCAAATGGTCTGCTGAATGGAAGCAGGCTGACGATGGACGCGGCGTGCCGGAACATGGTGATGCACACTGGATGCAGTATTACGGAAGCATTCTGGATGGCGTCAAGGAACCCGGCGCGGATGATCGGCATGGACAAGGAGATCGGCACGATCGAGCCCAGCAAAAAAGCAAATCTGGTATTTATGGACGATGCATTTCACGTCAAAAAGGTCATGCTGGATGGAACATTCCAGCAGATTTCAGAATAGAGGAATGAACAATGTTGAAAGCAGGAATGGCAAAGGCGGACATCACGCCCAAAAAAGGACTTGAGCTTGCGGGCTATCCGCATTATCCGAGAAACAACACCGGCGCACACGACCCGCTGTATGCGGCGTGCATGTATCTGGAAAACGACAGCGAGGCGGTGGCAATGGTCACGCTGGATCTGCTGTTCTTCTCCAAGAAGCACACGGCGGAGGTTCGCCGCCGGCTGGAAAAAGAACATATTCTGTGCGGTGACCATGTGATGATCAGCTGCTCCCATACGCACTCCGGCCCGTGGGCGTCCGGACGACTGGATAGTGTTCCAGAAGACGCTTGCTCCAGCAGGCGTTTTTGAGATCGTACAGCAGCGTACCGGAAGCCATCGAATGATCGGTCACGCAGCGGCCCGTCAGCTTCGTCAGCAGATAATCCATCGGCATCAGCAGCTTGTACGTCTTTTCCCAGATCTCCGGCCGTTTTTCCCGGAGCCAGAGGATCTTCGGAAGCGTATAGCAGGCGTCGATGTGCTTTCCTGTGTGCTCGAAGATCGCCGTATCGCCGAAGTCCCGGAGGATTTGTCCGGTCTGCTCCTGCGCGCGCACATCGAGCCACGTCAGCGCGGGACAGAGCGGCCGGAGCTCCGTATCCACCGGCACCAGCGTGATCCCCTGCGAGCTGATGGAGAGTGCGTGAACCTCCGCCGCGCTGCATCCGGCTTGCCGGATCGCGTTCTTGGCCGTGCTGCATGTCAGCCGCCACCAGCCCTCCGCGTCCTGCTCGGCCCAATGCTCCTGCGGCGTCTGCAGCGGATATTCTTCGTAGCTTATGGCAAGCTCCCGCAGTGACGCATCATACAGAATGCTCCTGCACCCGGTTGTACCAAGATCAATCGCCAGATATGTCGTCATTGCTCTTACTCCGCCTCAAACCGATAGCTTGCCGCGCCGGTTGCTTCGTCGTAGGCTTCCATCGTGAACCGAAAACCACCCTGTTCGGCCAGCGCAGCCATCACATATTCCGTCGTGTAGCGGTACCATTTGGAGACGATGCGGCCCGTATCATGCAGATGCCTGACCGCGGGGCATTCCCGCACTGCAACGTGCAGGGAATTCGCTTCCTGTTCAAACGTCAGAACATCAGTTGCCTTTTCTTTCCGATAGGTATCCTCGATTTTCGCCCGCAGAGCAGAAAGACCGTTTGCTTTCATCGCCGCAATCACCGGCTTGTACACATGCTCTGTATATTTCGTCAGAAATTCTTTGACACCTGCCAGACCATAATGCTCGCCGATGTACTCGATTCCCATGTTCATGCTGCTGTGAAAATCACGGTGAAAATACTCGTTCTGTGCCGCCTTCCGATCCATGATCTCTGTATCGGCATCCACGATCACGCGCCCGTCAAACACAGCAGGGTCATAAACCAGAATGGAGCAGGCAGCATGGCCGCAGTCGGCAAAATTGTAGATGTACTTCAAACCGATCTTCTCAACGGCTGACCGGTACGAATCGCAGTGCTGGCAGTAATCGTGATAGGGGACGATCCCAATTTCATCCTTGAGCTTCAGAAGCCGGCCCTTTGACGGGCAGTGGTGCATTTCAAGCAGGAACCAGCCTGCCTTCTCGTTCAGATACATCGTAAAATCCGCCGCTTCCTCATTGAGCGTACCGGCCCAATAGGAAAAGCACCCGCGAATGCCCTCGCGCTTCACAAAGTTGATGAGCGAAATGCCGTCGCCATCCGGCTTAAAGAGGTACTTCCAGAACCGGCTGACCTCCTCCCGCCCGGCCTTGCGCTCGAGATATGTAAATAATTCACTGTAGCAGGGGATAAATTCCGTGCAGGATATCATGTGATCTCCTCTCCCTTTCCGTCCTCACCGCGGCACAGCCTGCTTCCGAACAGCCGGACAGCGTTGCCGCGCAGAATGCGGTATTTTTCTTCGTATGACAGAGCGGCCAGATCGACGCGGATACGCTGGCTGGGGCTGAAATACAGGCCGGAGTCCGTTCCAAACAGAATATGCTCCGTCCCGATCTCGCCGACTGCGTATTCCAGAAGCCCGGACAAAAGCGACATGGCGCTGGACGTGTCCGTATAAAGGTTTTCCGTCCGGCACGCGCGGATCGCGCGGATATGGTGCGCCGGATCCCCATCCGGGCCGGAACCCAGATGGGCGGCGATAATCGGGACTGTTGGGTATTGCTCTGCAAAGGCGGCGTAGACCTCCGGCATACAGCCCTTTTCTCCGCTGTGCCCCAAGACCGGCACGCCAAGCGCCTCTGCAAAGGAGAAAATGCTGTCCCCGTACTGCTCCAGATCGTATTCATGCTCCGCCGGATGGATCTTGATGCCGAGCACGCGTGCATCTTCCAGCATGGTGCAAGCCTGCGCAAAGGTCTCCGGCTCATGCGGGTCGACGACGGCCCACATATAAACGCCCGGCAAACGGTGCGCTGCCTCCAGCATCTGCCGGTTTCCCTCCGCGCTGCAACCTGACCCGCGCGGCATGATCGCGTAGCGGCTGCTGTTTACGCTGATCTGGATTTTGGCGGCATCCATCGTCCGCAGCAGATACGCCTCGCTTCCGTTTTCCGCCGCTTCCATCGTCATTGGCCCATGAACCGGCCCCAGATGGCTGTGGATATCGATCGCCGGAATTTGAAAAATGCTCTGTTCCATATTCAACTCCATAAAAGCTTAGAATGGTGCTCTCGTATTGACATCTTATGATTCTGTAGCTTCTTTCGTTTGCTGTTCAGCTGTTCAATCGAGTGCAACTTTCCCGATAATCTTCTTTACGAGATGTGGCCCATCTGTGTAACAGGCAGGCGTGTGCGCATCCTGCGGGAACAGTACAATAAAGCTGCCAGCTGTCAGGCGAACCGGCGTTGCATCCATGTCTGTCTCGCCGAGCAATGCGTCGATCTCAGCAGAATATGGCTTTGTTACAGTCAGGAGCCGTTCCGTAGGCTTGACATAAATGATTTCTTCACCCTCAACCATGTACATGACATCGAGATACTGACGATGGGCTTCACAAAGCGCATTTTCAGCGGGATGTGTTTCATAGCTGTTGAGTAGCAGGAATAGCTTTTCGCCATCCAGCTCGATCCGCCCGCCGGGGTAATTGTCCGGCGTATAGACTTTCATAGCATTCAGCGCAGTATCCAGTCGGATGTTAAGGCCAGCATAGGCGTCCGCGTTGCTGATGCCGTAGACCTTTGCATAGAGCGCCAGCATCCCACCGGACTCCTGACAGTAATTACAGTGCCATACGTCCCGTGACGTTTTCAGGTAGAGCTTGCCGCGATGATCGCCGCAAAGCGGGCAGTCCACATACAGAAAGTCCGGACCGCGCCTGCGGATATTGAGCCGCAGCAGCGCCGCAATGTCTGTAATGTGGAACGGAAACTGCGAAGAACCGGCTTTGATAACGGCCACACCCTTTCATCCAAACTTGACGCTTCATCCGGCTTTCTGCTGCAGATTGTCCAGCAGAACGGACGCTGCGGCTTTGAGAATATTGTCCGCCTGATCACAGCCATAGAGATACCACTTGAGGCTCGCCGGGCGACGCTGCGCGACCTGTTCGAGCGTCCAGCCACGGCAGGTGCCGATCTGCACCACAACGGCCTTGGCTTCGTCCACCGTCATACGCTGCGTGATCTCGCTGACATCCATATCTGCCGTATAGGACGCAGCCTGCGGCTGTTCTGCAACTTCTTCCGCGGCTTCTTCCTGCTGAGGCGGCAAAACATGAAGATCAGGTACTTCTTCCTGTGCTGCACTGACCGACTGCTCCTGCCGCACATCTACCGCAACGGACGTAAAGCCGTCCGTAACGTTCTGCACATCAGACGCGGTTGTTTCCGCAACGTGCTGTTCAGTGGGCGCAGAATCCGTATCCATCGTCGGCGCTGTTTCTGCGGCAGTTTCCTCCGCAATGAGCGCTTTGGTTTCCTCGACAGCTGCTTCTTCGACTTCTGTCTGGATCGGCACTTCTGACCCAAACAGCTCGCCGCCGTAGTCGCGGCTCACGTCGCAGAACTGGATACCGAAGCCGGCGTTTTCCAGTGCCATGTTGAGCGCGTCCTCCTGCGCGGCACGGAGAAATTCCCCGCCGGGGATATTCTCCCTGCGCTGTTCGGAGGTAAAGCTGGCAGCCGGAACCGGATCGTCCTTGCTGAAATAAACCTGTGCTTCAATAATTGCCAGCTGGTCGCTGATGCGCAGCGGCTTCAGGAGCATTCTCCCGTTCGGGCAGGCCAGACGGAACCAGAGCCGCTTATAGCGGAGATCCAGCTTCCAGACCGGATGCCCGGTTTTGACGGAGATCGTTTTGCGCAGGAGTTTCATCGGGTCAAAGCCCGGCACCTTGCGCAGCTGCTGCACGGCGGCGTTGTTCATCACGGTGGATTTGTTGTCATTCATTTCTTAGAACTCCTTCCATAAATAAAATAAGAGATGACTGCGCAAATTCTGCACATCCATCTCAACTTAACCGGCTTTTTTCAATTTCTGCTCTGTCGCGCCCTGCGGCAGATCCTTTTGTCTGAATACCTGATTGTACTTTAAGATCCGTTCGGCAAGGCAGGTGTTCCGTTTGACCTTTCTGCCGGAGTGGATCGCCAGAAACAGCGCACGCTTCTGCCCGACCAGAATCACACGCTTTTTTGCGCGTGTCACGGCAGTATAGATCAGATTCTTCGTCAGCAAAATGCGGTGCGCCATCAAAATGGGAATGATGACCGTTTCGTACTCCGAACCCATGGATTTGTGGATCGTAATGGCATACGCCAGTTCCAGATCGCCGAGCTGCGTTTTGGAATACTCCACGATGCGCCCATCAAAATCCACGCACAGCTTATCGGGTAGGATCTTGCAGATGCTCCCGATGTCGCCGTTGAACACGCCCTTGAATTTTTGCCCGCACGCGGAATCATAGCCTTCCAGACTGTAATTATTCTTGGTCTGCATCACACGGTCGTGCAGACGAAAAATACGTTCTCCGAACGCAAACTCCGGAATCTTTTCCGTATGCGGATTGACCGTCTCGCGAATCAGCGCGTTCAGTCCGTTGGAGGACGCTTCTCCATCCGTCCGGTAGGGCGAGATGATCTGACGCTGTCCAATGGACGTATCCTGCAATTCCCGCAGATAGAGCGTCTGGATCTGCGCTGCGGCTTCCTCCTGATTTTCTGCTTTGACGAACTGGAAATCCGGACCGTAGAACAGGCTGCTGTTTTCCTCGTTGATGAATTTGGCGTTGTAGGCGATCAGGCTGTCCTTGGACTGACGGAATATCTCATCGAGAACCGTCACCGGCACGATGCCGCTTCCGATCAGCTCCGCGAACACATTGCCCGCGCCGACGCTCTCCAACTGATCGACGTCGCCCAACAGCAGGAGTTTTGTGCCTCTCCGCAGGCGCGTAAACAGCTGATGCGCCAGCCACATATCCACCATGGACGCCTCATCCACGATCAGAAAGTCAACCGGCAGCGGCTGATCCTGCTTGTCCTTGCTGCAAAAATCGCCCTGCAAGCCAAGCAGACTGTGCAGCGTCAGTGCATCCAGCATCCCGGTGCTCTGTGCCATGCGTCGGCTGGCTTTGCCGGTCGGCGCGGCGAGGACGATGCGGTTTTTGGGGTGCAAAATCCGGTAGACCTCGATGATAGTTTTCAGAACTGTCGTCTTGCCAGTGCCAGGGCCGCCGGTGATAATGGAGAGATTCCGCTCCATCGCCACCTCAACGCCGCGGCTCTGCCGCTTTGTTAAGTGCAAGCCGAGTTTTTGCTTGACCTGCTCCAGTGGAAGCGTCACATCAATTTTTGCCGTGTGTTCCATGAGCATGGCTGCCGCCTTTGCCGCAGTCTCTACCTCCTGCATAAAAATATGCGGAAGATACAACCGCCCGCCATCGGAAACGATCTCGTTGTCTTCTGCCATCTGCTGCAACTTCTGCTCCACCTCTGCGCGCCTGACCTGCATCTGGGGCAGTGGGATCGGCTCGTTGAGAAATTGTAGGGATTCTGAAATCAGCGTATTGACCTCCAGATACAAATGCCCATGCTGCCGTGCGTTTTCCAGTGCGCAGATCATCGCGCCGTGGATACGAACCGGGTCGTGCGGGTCGCCGCCGGACTTCCGGATGATCGTATCGACACGCCGAAAACCAAAGCCGGATATTTCGCAGAGCCGGAACGGGCTTTTCCGCAGAATGTCCGTGCAGGCAGGCCCAAAGTGCTGATAGATCTTCATCGCCGTCACGGGCGTGACCTGAAACGGGGTCAGCAGCTCCATAATGTCCCGCATGGCACGGCTTTCTGCGTAGCACGTCTTGATCTCCTCCAGCTTCTGCTCCGTGATGCCGCGGATCTCCAGCAGCTTCTCCGGGTGGAATTCCAGCACGTCGAGCGTATCTGTGCCGAACCGCTGGACAATGCTTCTGGCCGTGCTTTCTCCAATGCCCTTGAGAAGGCCCGATGAAAGATAGCTCAGAAGTCCTTCCGTTGTCGGCGGCACAAGCTCGTGCCAGTGCTCCACATGGAGCTGCAGGCCGTATTTGCCCTCTTTCCAGTCGCCCTCGATCTCCAGTTTGACGGAATCCGTCTGCGGCAATCCATAGCCGACAGCGGTGAACCGAAGCATCCGGTCGCGGAACGTGTATTGGGAACGGGCTTCTTCCGGCACAGACGGATCATCCGTGCGCATCCGAAGAATGGTGTATTTGCTGGCTTCATTGAAGTAGATGAGTTTATCATAGACTGCAATCATTCATTTTTTCACCTCACTTATGCGGCTGGCTGCGCCGCAATTTTGATGCTGAACTGTCTGGACTCCGACGTTTCTACAAACTGCTCGTAGATCTCCGGATAAACCTCCCGCAAGCGAACCAAGTTGTCCTTGGAGATGCCCTGCCTGCGGATGGGGTTGTAGGAGATGACGTAGCTTTGTTCACCATCCGCACAGGTTGCACAGTCTTTACCGTCCAGCTCGCTGACAAGCAAGCCTTTGAGCTGCTGCATCTGGGCATCCAGCTGTGTGACCTGTTTTGCAAGCACGCCTTTCTGCTCCTGAAGCTGCAAATACTGATGAATCTGCGGTAGCTGCGGCGCGCCGAATGCCGCCGGCGGCAAATCTCTCCGGTCAATGCCTTTCCATCTCTGCAAACTCTGCAAGATAAGGTCGCCGCTTTCCGTATAGTCCGGTGGCTGGTGCTTCTGCACATGGCCGTTCCAGAACGCATCCTCCAGTGCGATCAGCTCCGACTCGTAGGCGTAGTCCCGGTCCAGATGCCGGATGATGACCTCTTCTTCGTTGTTTCCATACAGGCAGCAGAAGTAGACCCTGTCCAGATTCATGACCGACATATAATGCCGACCCTGAGATTCGTAGTACACCGGGACGATCTCCTCGCCGTTGTACCACCAGTTTTCTCGGGCGTTATAATTTGTCGTCTTGATCTCCAAAATGGCATTGCTGCCGTCCGGAAGCTCCACAAGGTAGTCCAGATCTGCCAGCATCCACGGATACAGTGGGTGCTGAAACATGACCTTCCGCTGAAAGATATGCAGCCCGGTTTTCTTCGCAAAAATCCGCGCAACCAGATCCTCTAGCAGATGTCCCATCTCCAGCGCGACCCAGTTTTCATCCATGTCCGCCTTTACGACGCTCAGCTTGTCGTAGTAAAGATCTCGCGCTGTCCGCCAGGGCGAAATGCCGAGGATCGCAGCAGCGTCGCTGCCGCCGATGCCACGCCGTCGGTAGGACAGCCATTCTTCGTTGCCCAGATTGCTCGTGTCTACCAACTCCTGCGGCTCATACATCAAGCGCAGCACCATTTCGTTCTCCTTTCTTCCATGCCCGCAGCCGTACCACACGCTTCCGCTTGTGAACCGCTCTGCGATGATACGCCGCAGACTGTCGCTGCCGTCCTCCGGGACGCCATTTTTTTCGTGTTTTCATTTGGTTACCGCCTTTCATTTTTTGCGGAAACACCAAACCAATCGTCTGCGGCTTTCGCCGGATCTTTTGCCCCAATCCTGCGGCTTGAAAAGCTTGAAATACACAAAGTATTCCTGCGCTTCTCAAGCCTTGTCTTGTGCCAAAATCTCTCGCCGAACGCTCTTGCTGATTAATTCGGAGTTTCCGAATATATCCTCAAAGCCTTTCGGCATTTGGGCAAAAAATAGCGGGAATACCCTGCGGCGCAGCTTCTTCTGCGTCGCGGTCATTCCCGCAATCTGTGGGCGTTGCGCCCAAAAAAGAAATCCGGCAGAAACCTGTCCTGCGGACATGGCAATTCTACCGGAAATCGTAAAAGCCTGACAATGCGTGTGCAAGTCGGAATACTCCGAACGCTGCGGCTGTCGTGCCACAAGCGGTATGCACAAATCTCAATTACAAGCCAACTTTACCACAAGATATTGTGGTTGTCAAGGAAACAGCAGTATGTACTTGCGCAAAGAGCATTTCGTCCATCATCATAGCCGTTCAAAAAAAATATCTCGAATGTGCAGAAAAATAAAGAAGCCTCCTTATTTTCTTAGTGTAAGAGCTTTCAATCCATGTACCTTGACAACCGAATATCCATCTGGCAGGGAGATACAGCAGCCGCGGACAGTATGCGACGATATGAGCGTACCCACGGCCTAGCGCTGCACAGCAGCGACTGCAATACGCGCTCTTGACCGGAGCGCAGGAACGGACTGCCAGGTGGCACAATTTGTTGAATTTCGGGTCGATGACCCGTAAAAGAAAATATAGGAGGTTTTATTATGTTGGATAACACAACTACTGCAAGCTCTGCTCTCAATACCGAACAGCTTCTTACCGTCGATACGCCAACGCTTTGCAAACTTCTTTGCTGCGGCCGCTATACCGCTATTCAGATTGGGGATCTCGCGCACGCGCGTATTGTCACAAACAGCCGCGTTCTTTGGAGTGTACAGCGCATTAAGGAGTATGTCTACAAAATTGCCTGTTGATGGAACCTCCACGACAAACAGGAGAAGGTGATCTTTTATGGCAAGTTGCAAAAAAGACGCAAAGGGTCGAAAACTTGGGAAGGGGGAATCCTATCGATCCGATGGCCGCTACTGCTACTCTTACACGATCTGCGGCGAACGAAAATGGCTCTATGCCTCTGATTTGGCTGAACTGCGTGAGTTGGAACGAAGAATTGAACATGACAAGGACGATGGCATCCGCACGCAGGAAGCCTCTAAAATCACGCTCAATGATATGTTTGAAACTTACATTGCCACAAAAACCAAACTCAAGACCAGCACCAGAGAAAACTATCTGTATCTGTGGAATAAATACATAAGGCCCACACCGCTTGCACATCAGTCTCTTATCAATATCAAGACCAGCGACATCAAGAAACTTTATGGAGAACTTCTGGCAAACGGTTTTCGTACGAATTCCTTAGACAGTATCAATAATCTGGTGCATCCAACATTAGAGATGGCAGTCGATGACGATTTGATCCGCAAAAATCCAAGCAAAGGTGTTTATCGGGCGCTGAAAGAAAAAGACTGTAAAAAGCGCGTCGCACTAACACTGGCGCAGCAGCAGGCTTTCCTAAATTACATCAATCAGAGTCCAGTCTATCATCACTGGACGCCAATTTTTGTGACGCTTCTCGGAACCGGAATGCGTATCGCAGAGTGCGTTGGCCTGACACGGAAAGACATTGATTTTGAAAACGAGCTTATTTCCGTCAATCACAATCTACTATATCGAAAGATTGACGGAAAATGCCGTTTCCTGATCTCAACGCCAAAGACAGCAAGCAGCATTCGCTTCATCCCAATGTGCCCAGAGGTTCTGGCTGAGTTAGCTGGACTAGTTGCCATTCTGGATACGCTCTATGATACGCCCAGTCCAACGATTGACGGTTACACAGATTTTATCTTTCGGAATCGCTATGGGGACCTGCTGAATCCGCACAGCCTGAATCGTGCGATTGAGCGAATCATCCGAGACTACAACGCGGAGGAATTGAAGCTTGCCGAAGAAGACCAGCGACCTCCGCTATTGCTTCCACACTTCTCCGTTCACAGTCTGCGGCATACGTTCTGCACGCGGATGTTTGAGGTCGAGTCCAATCACAAGGTAATCCAAACAATTATGGGACACGCCGAGATCAGTACTACTCTGGATATTTATACACATATCACAGAGGACACCCTCAAAAATTCGGTACAAAACATGAGTGCAAAAATCAAACTTTTCGGATAAGAAAAACTGGAATGCACAGGGCATCTGTGCATTCCAGCTTCATATTGTGTCATATTGAATTCCGAAAGTGTGTCAAAAACGTGTCAAATTGGGAATTTAATACATTTTAGCACCTGCGGGAATGTGCGGATCGAGCATCAGAAGATGCAGCTTTTCAGCGCCTTCCTCGTGGTGAACAGCCGAGATCAGCATACCGCAGGAGTCGATGCCCATCATGGGTCTGGGCGGCAGATTCACGATGGCAACGCACGTTTTTCCAACCAATTCTTCCGGTTCGTAATATTCGTGAATGCCGGAAAGAATGACTCTGTCGGTGCCGGTTCCGTCATCCAGCACGAATTTCAGGAGTTTTTTGGACTTCTTGACCGCTTCGCAGGCTTTGACCTTCACGGCGCGGAAGTCGGATTTCGAGAATGTCTCGAAGTCGACGAAGTCCTTGAACAGCGGCTCGATCTCGACGTTAGAAAAATCAATCGGCTCGTCCTTGACCTCGATCTCGACTGTGCTCGTCGCGCCGCCGATGATACCAACTTCCTCTGGCTTTTTTGTCTTGGGAGCGTCGAGTGGCTTCATCGTCGGGAACAGGATGACGTCGCGGATGGTGTCTGCGCCGGTGAAGAGCATGACAGCGCGGTCGATGCCCATGCCCATGCCGCCCGTGGGGGGCATGCCGTATTCGAGGGCGGTAAGGAAATCCTCATCGAGCATTTCGGTCTCGTCGTCGCCGCGTTCGCGCTGCTCGACCTGCTTCATGAAGCGTTCGCGCTGGTCGATGGGGTCGTTCAGCTCGGAATAGGCGTTGCCCATCTCGCTGCGGCAGATGAAGAACTCAAAGCGCTCGGTCAGGCGCGGGTCCTTGGGGCTGCGCTTGGTCAGCGGGCTGACCTCGACCGGGTACATGGTGATGAACGTCGGCTGCACCAGATGCTCCTCGACCTTCTGGTCGAAGCAGGCGTAGAGGGCGTTGCCCCAGGTCTTTTCAGCGGCGTCGGCAAGCTCAACGCCGACTGCCTTTGCCGCCGCAACGGCCTCTGCATCGTCGGTGATCGCATCGAAGTCGACGCCGACATACTTCTTGACGGCTTCCACCATCGTCAGCCGCGGCCAGCCGGGGGTCAGATCGATCGTTTCGCCCATCCAGTTCAGCTCATAGGTTCCGAGGTATTTCTGGGCGAAGGTGGTGTAAACGCCCTCGGCGATGTCCATCATGTCGTGGAAATCGGCGTAGGCCTGATAGAGCTCGACAGTCGTGAACTCGGGGTTGTGCTTGGGGTCCATGCCCTCGTTGCGGAAGATACGGCCGACCTCATACACGCGCTCCATGCCGCCGACGATCAGGCGCTTGAGATGCAGCTCGGTCGCGATGCGCATATACATATCAATGTCGAGCGTGTTGTGGTGCGTGATGAACGGGCGCGCCGTCGCGCCGCCGGCGATGGGGCTGAGCACGGGAGTCTCGACCTCCATGAAGCCGAGGCCGTCGAGATAGCGGCGCAGGTAGGCCACGAACCGGCTGCGGATCTGGAAGTTGCGCTTGCTCTCGGGGTTCATGATGAGATCCACGTAGCGCTGACGGTAGCGCAGCTCCATGTTCGTCATACCATGGAACTTCTCCGGCAGCGGGCGCAGGGACTTACTGAGCAGCGTGACCTGCTGCACGTGGATGGAGATCTCCCCCGTCTTGGTCTTGAACGCGTAGCCGCTCACGCCGATGATGTCGCCGATGTCATACTTACGGAAATCGGCAAACTCCTGCTCCGTGACGGCGTCCTTGCGCACGTAGAGCTGGATCTGCCCGCGGTCGTCCTGAATGTCGCAGAAGATGGCCTTGCCCATGCCGCGCTTGGACATGATGCGGCCGGCGGCCTGCAGCGTTTTGCCGTCATAGGCTTCAAAATCTTCCTTGATATCCGCAGAGTAGGCACTGCGCGCAAAGCGCGTCTGCTCAAAGGGGTTGCGCCCCGCATCCTGCAGCGCCTTGAGCTTGTCACGGCGCACCTGAAGGATCTCCGACAGGGACGGCTCTGCCGCCTGGGGCTGGTTGTTTCTCTCTTCGTTCATGGCGGGCTCCTCAGTTTTCGTTTTCGACGGCGATGATCTTGAACTGCAGCTCGCCGACCGGAGCTGCGACCGTGACAGTCTCGCCGACTTTGTGGCCCTTGAGCGCAAAGCCGAACGGACTGTCGTCCGAAATGCGGCCGTCCATGGGGTTGGCCTCCTGCGAGCCGACGATCGTGTACTCCTCTTCCACGTCCTCATCCACGTCGAGCACGCGCACACGGCTGCCGATGGTCACAACGTCCGCCGCGACTTCGACCTTCTCCACAACGTCAGCGTTCTCGATCAGGTCATTGAGCTCGGCAATACGGGAATAGAGCTTGCCCTGCTCGGTCTTGGCCTCGTCATACTCGCTGTTTTCCGACAGGTCGCCGAAGGAGCGCGCTTCCTTGATGAGCTCCGCGACTTCCTTCTCGCGGGTCGTCTCGAGGTAGTGCAGTTCTTCCTTGAGCGTGTCCAGACGCTCCTGACTCATTCTATATCTGCTGTCGATCGCCATAATCCGTCTCCTTATATCATTGAAATTTCAGTGGTTACGATTTCATTCAGCGCACCGCGGAGAGCGCCGCCTCCAGCTGTGCATCGACCTCACTGTCCGCACCCGGCGCCACGACCACATCCGGCACGAGACCGCCCTGCTCGGACAGATCCACACGATTGGGCGTGAGGTATTTGCGGCTCGAAATGTGCACGGCACTGCCGTCCGGAAGCGCGATGGTCGTCTGACTGCGGCCCTTGCCGGTCGTATTCTGGCCGACGATGGTCGCCCAGTCATATTCACGCAGCGCGGCTGCGAAAAACTCCGCCGCACTGTATGTGTTGCCGTTGACGATGACCGCCATCGGCACCTTGACGCAGACGCTGTCGCTCTGCGTAACAGTCTCTTTCCCGCTGCCGTCCACACTCACAAACAGGTCACCCTGCGGCAGCAGGTGGTCGAGGATCGTGATGAGCTCCGAGAGCAGACCGCCGGGGTTGTCGCGCAGATCGAACACCAGCGACTTTGCGCCGAGATCGAGCAGCTTGTCGACCGCCTGCACGGCGCGCGTGCCGCCGCCGGTCTCAAAGTTGCGGATGCGGACATAGCCGACGCCGTTGTCCATGAGCTTATAGGTCACTGGGTCAGTATAAATAACCGTACAGTCAAGTGTGACCGTCTGGCTCTTGCCGGCCGTATCCTGCACGGTAAGCTTGAGCGTCTTGTTAAGCTTGGCGCGGATAATGGTCTGCACCTCCGAGAGGGTCTTGCCCGTAACGTCCTCGCCGTCGATCGAGAGGATGATATCCCCCTGCTTGAGGCCGGCCTTCGCCGCGGGCGAATCGCTCGTCACGGCAGTGATGCGAAAGCCCTTCGTCTTATCGTCGAGCTGAATGGTCACGCCGATACCTGCGTACTCATTGTTTGAGTACATCTGATAGGCCTTATATTCCTCGGCCGTCATGTAATAGCTCCATTTGTCGCCGATCGCACTGATGATCGCGCTCGACGCGGCATCGCTGATGGCCGTGTCGTCGGCATCGCCGATGTAGTTTTTATCGACGACCTGCTTGACCTGCGCGAATTTGAGCGCGAGCTTATAGTTGCGGCTGCCGCCGAATTTGCCGACAAAGATCAGCGACGTAACCAGCGCCGTGACCAGAATGCAGATCACACAGGCCAGGATACTCGCCTTCCAGCTGCGCATTCTGCCGCTTTTTCTGCGTGCGGGCACGATTTCCGGCTCCGGCTGCTGCGTTTTGTGTTCGTCCATACGATCCCTCCGCATCTGTTTTCCGTCTGCATCGGGCAGCCCCCAATGCAGCAGATGTGCCGGGCAGCCATTTTCCGGCTGCCCGGCAGTTACATTCCGTCAAAATATGTCCGATCAGCGCGCATAGTTGAGCGGGTTCTGGCGCACACCGTTGACCGTGACCTCCCAGTGCAGATGCGGACCGGTGGAGTTGCCGGTCGAGCCGACATAGCCGATCGTCTGCCCCTTGGAGACCTTCTGACCGACGGACACGGCGATGGAGCTCATATGGCCGTAGAGCGTGGTGATGCCGTTGCCGTGGTTGATGACCACGCAGTTGCCGTAGCCGGACACGCTGCCCGCCGTGATGATCGTGCCGCCGTCGGCCGCGACGATCGTCGCGCCGTAGCTCGCGCCGATATCCACGCCGGAGTGATACTTCTGCGTCTGATAGATCGGGTGATAACGCCAGCCGAAGGGCGATGTGATCGTGTGGCAGGACGGGCACGGCCACATCATGGAGCCGGTTGCGCCGTTGACCTTGCCCGGATCATAGCTCGGATCGTTTTTCTTGTTTTGCTCTTCCTGACGGCGCAGCTCCTCGACCTGCTTGTCGATCTGCGACTGCACGGCCTGCTCCTGCTGCGCGTACTGATCCTGCACCTGCTTATAGGCATCAATATTAGACTCGAGGTTTGCCAGCAGTGCGGCGGCCTCGGAAGACTTCTGCTGCAGTTCGACCTGCTTGGTCTCAAGCTCGGACTGCTTATCCTGCAGCTCGACACGGGCGTCCTCAAGCTCGGCCTTGACGGTCTCGACCTTTTCACGGGCGGCCGTCATGTCGGCCTGCACCTGTTTATTGTATGCAATGACCTCGCCGACCATGTCCATACGGGCAAGAAGATCGGAGAGGCTGGTCGCCTCGAGCAGGATGGCAATGTAGGACATCTGGCCGTACTCCTCGAGATGGCGCACGCAGCCGCGGAAGCGCACCGTCTGTGCCTCTTCCTCCTGCTTTGCGGCCTCAAGCTCGACGCCCTTGTCCTCGATCTGCTGGTCATAGGCAGTGATCTGCTCCTTAACGACCTCGATCTCCTGCTGCGCCAGGTTCATCTCCTGATCCAGCGCGGCCTTTTGCTCAACGATGCTGGCCTTTTTGGCGCGAAGGTTGCTGATGGTCTTCTGCTGCTCCTTCTGCTTGGCCTGCAGCTCTTTGCGCTGCTGCGTGAGCTGATTGATCTCCGACTGCGACGCAGCCGATGCGTTGACCGGGATCAGCGCCGTCATGAGCGAGACGACAAAGATCAGCGCCAGCAGCACACAAATAACGGATCGAACGACTTTGCGATTTGTTTTCATTCGTTTCCTCCTTAGACTTTCAGGTAATTGCGAATGGCCGTGAGCCCGCCGAAGACGCCGACGAGCACGCCCACACCAAGGAACACCAGCAGCAGCGGCAGCGCCACGGACGAAAACGGGAGCACCGTGATGATACCGGCCGCCATTGTGGACATGATCTTGCCGACGATCAGACTATAGAGCCCGAACTGGAGCAGGAACGCCACCAGCCCGCCGACCAGACCGAGCACCAGGCCCTCCACCACGAACGGCAGACGGATGAACCGGTTCGTCGCGCCGACCATCTTCATGATGGCGATCTCCTCGCGGCGGCCAAACGTGGCAAGCTTGATGGTATTGGTCATGATAAACAGGGATACCGCGATCAGGATCACGATCAGAACGACGGAGACAACGCTCACAATGTTCCGGAACGTGATGAAGTTTTCCGCGTAATCCAGATGCGCCGTGACATCGGCAATGCCGTCGATGTTCTTGAGCGCGGTCTGCATATCCTTCATGAGTGAGAGGTCATTGAGCGTCACAACATAGCGATGCCGGAAAACCGACGCGTCGATGTTGTCAAAGAGATCCGAGTCATACTCGGCCGTAAATGTCTGCATTGCCTGCTCGCGCGTGACGAACGTGACAGAGGCGACGTTGTCGAGCGCAGCGATCTTCGGCTCAATGGCACGCGCCTCATCTTCCGAGAGCGTCTCATCGACATAGGCGATGACCTCATTCTGGTTTTGCAGGCGGTCAATATTCTTGTCGATGTTGAGCGTCAGCATCGAGAAGCTGCCCATGATGAGCAGACACGCAATAATGATCGTGATCGACGCGAAAGACATGAAGCCGTGCGTGAAGATGTTCTTCACGCCCTGCGCGATCAGGTAATTGAATCTATTCAGCTTCATATCCGTAGTACCCGTCCAATCCGTCGCTGACGACTCTTCCGGTGTCGATCGAGATGACACGCTTGGAAAAAGCGTCGACCAGTTCCTTTTCGTGCGTCACCACAAGGACTGTGGTGCCGAGCTCGTTGATCTTCTCCAGCAGCAGCATCAGCTCCAGACTGCGCACCGGGTCGAGGTTCCCGGTCGGCTCGTCGGCAATGATCATGCGCGGATTGTTTACGAGCGCGCGGGCGATCGCCACGCGCTGCTGCTCACCGCCGGACAGCTCTGCCGGATAGCGTTTTTCCCGGTCGACAAGGCCGACCAGTTCGAGCACCTGCGGCACACGGCGGCGGATCTCCTTATTGGACGCTCCGACCACACGCATGGCAAACGCAACGTTTTCATACACCGTCATTTTGTCGATCAGGCGAAAATCCTGAAAAATGACGCCCAGAGTCCGGCGCAGCTTCGGCAGCTTGCGGCGCTTGATGCCCTGCATGTCAAAGCCGTTGACCGTGATCTGTCCGGATGTGGGACTCAGCTCGCCGGTGATCAGCTTGATGATCGTCGTCTTGCCGGAGCCCGACGGTCCGACCAGAAACACGAATTCCCCTTCGTTGATCGTGAAGCTGACGCCGCTGAGCGCCTCGGCTTCCGTGTTTCCGTAGACCATCCTCACATCGTTCATTTGAACCATAAGATGTCCTCCAATATGTTGGGCTTGCGCCCGCCCGGATGCGAACTCAGAACTTGGCGGTGTTCTGAGAATCGAGGTATTTCTTTACCATGACCGCGACCTTGAAGAGAATGGCATCCTCAAACTCGCGCAGATCCAGGCCCGTGATTTTCTTGACTTTTTCCAACCGGTATACCAAAGTGTTTCGATGAACGTAGAGCTTGCGCGCCGTCTCCGAAACATTGAGGTTGTTTTCAAAGAAGCGATTGATCGTGTCGAGCGTATCCTCGTCGAGCGCCTCGATGGGGTTTTTCTTAAACGCTTCTGACAGGAACATCTCGCACAGCGTCGTCGGCAGCTGATAAATAATGCGGCCGATGCCGAGGTTGTCATAGTGGATGACCGGCTTCTCGTTTTCGAACACCTTGCCGACCTCGATGGCGACCTGCGCCTCCTTGTAGCGGTCAGCCAGCTCGCGCAGGTGGTTTGCCGCCGTACCGATGCCGATGACCGTCTGCACGTGCAGCTCCGTCTGCACGGCGCGCTCGATCGTCTCCGCCAGCGCACAGACATCCTCCGACGTCTCGTCGGGCGCCATCTCCTTGATGACAACGATGTCCGACTCGCTCACGCTGAGCACGAAATCATGCTGCCGATCCGGGAACATGTTCTGGATCAGCTCAAGCACGGCGATGTCCGTCACGTTCACCTGCCGCACCAGCAGCACGGCACGCGAGACATCGGTGGTAAAGTGCAGCTCCTTGGCGCGCACGTACACATCGCCCGGAAGGATATTGTCCGAGATGATGTTTTTGACGAATGCAGCCTTGTTGTGCTTCTCCTCGAAGTTCGTGCTGGCCTCCGTCATGCCGACGGCTGCAAGAATGCAGATGCTGCGCGCCGTCTGGTCATTGCCCTCCACGAACACGGCATACTCAAAGCGCGCCGTGCTGGCCGAAAGGATCTTATACGTGCGCGCGTCGGTCGAAAACAGCTGCTCCTGCACTTCCCCGACTGCAGCCTGAAAATCATCCAGGCGAGAGCCGATCATCGAGAGCTCGCTGCAAGCGATCACGAATCCCTGCTCGTCCACAACACCGATGCAGCGCGTAGTTGCATCCTTCATCTGAACGATCACGCCTTGAAAAATTCTGCTCGACATATCTTTTCCTCCTACGAACGGCCGCCGCAGTCGCCCACAGCACCTACCAATTTCCTGCCTTACATCATAGCCGATTTATGTGCATTTTTCAATAGAGAATTGGTCGTTTTTTGTGAATAATTTTCGAAATTTCGTGAGATAGACGGATAATTCTACAAGGTTTTGTCAACTATCACGAAGCGGGTTCTTCAAAAACAAGCATTGCTTCCTCCGCGCTCAGCTCTCGATAAGCCCCTGGAGCCAGCGTCGGATCGAGCGTCAGCGCTCCGATCGACAGCCGGTGCAGCTGCAAAACCGGCGTCCCGCAGCTGGCGAGCATGCGCTTTACCATGTGGTATTTCCCCTCATAGACCGTCACGCGGCAGCCGCCCTGCTCCGGCAGGCATTCGAGCCTCGCGGGCAGACACTGCGTCCCGTCACCGAGCACAACGCCCTGCGCGAAGCGCTCGGCATCCGCACTCGTCGGCATCCCGTCCGTGCGTGCAAAATAGACCTTCGGTACGTGCTTTTTCGGCGTGATAACGCGGTGGACATAGTCCCCGTCGTCCGTGATGAGCAGCAGCCCGGTCGTGTCCTTATCCAGACGTCCGGCCGGAACAAGACCGAAGCGCTGCAGCTCCGGCGGGAACAGATCCAGCACGGTCGGCTGACTGCGGTCGCTCGTCGCCGTGAGGACACCGGACGGCTTGTGGAGCATATAATAATGGTATGTCTGATAGTGCAGCGGCTGCCCGCGCAGACAGACGACTGCCGTCTCCGCGATCTTCTGCTCCGGCGCAGCGGCAGGTACGCCGTCGACCGTGACCTCGCCGCGGCGGATATACATCTTCGCCTCGCGCCGGGAAGCGGCGCCGGTGTCGGCCAGATATTTGTCCAGACGGATCATGTCGCTCCCCTCCCCGATCGTCAAACAGCAATAGTATAGCATATCCGGCGGCAAATTTGAATAGGTTTGTTCCGGGGTGTGGTTATGAAGCTCAAATCCTTTCATTGGACAAGACGAACGGCCGTCTATGCGCTCATCGCGCTGGCGGTGGTGCTGGCGCTTCTGGTTATCTGGCGCAGCAACGACGGCGTACTCTCGGCGCACTACAACGTCACCACGACCGAGGGGCGCATCACATATCTGCGTGCACTCGGCTGGGAGGCTGATCCTGCGACCGAAACTGCGCAGGAGATCGTGCTCCCGCGCACATTTGACGGCGTGTTCGGCGATTACAACGCCCTGCAAAAGCAGCAGGGCTTCGACCTGTCCATCTACGCCGGCGAGACGTGCAGCGTCTATACCTATCGCGTGACAAACTATGCCGGAACATCGGACACGGTGCTTGCGCAGCTGTTCGTCTACCGCAACCGCGTCATCGGCGGCGACATCCACGCGACCGCCATGGACGGCTTCATGCACGGCCTGCGGTAAGCGGAAAAACTTCAGAGCCAAGGGCAGTCCGCCCTTGGCTCTGTCATTTTGTGTTGTGGGAAGCGCAGCTTCAAACCGCCGGGCGCGCGGCGCAATTGGTGTCCAACGAATCGATGAGCGCCAGCACATTGCGGATCGCGCGCCTGCGCTCAGCCGCTCTGCGCCGCGTCTGCTCCTTGTGCCAGCGCTTTGTGCCCTTTCTGGGCGGTTCCTTTTGCTTCGGCGGCTTTTTCGTAAGGGCGGCACGGGGCGCTTCCGGGTGATGCATCCGGTATGCGTCGTGGCTCGTTATGTAGCTGAAATACTCCGGCAAGCTCCGGAAGCGGATGTGCTGGTTGTGATAGCCGCGAATTGCGGACGCTGCGTCAGAAGCACGAAATTCTGTGTTTTTGTGGTACAGCATGGTCGTGCCGCTCGGGCTGACGGCCACGCGCCACTGACTGATCGGGCTGATGATCGAAAGATACCGGTCATTCAGATGAAAGGACATGCCGTTTTCCCGGCAATAGTCGAGGATAGCCATCTGCTCTTTTCGATACTGACGGAGGATGGGATTGCAGCGTCTGCAGAGCCTGTAGCCGGCATCAAGCGCCTCGGACAACGTCTCGAACGTGCCAATCGTCTCCGGGGCAAAGCCGCGGACGAGAAAACGCGCTTGCATGTGGACGATCCTGCGATGACTTCGTTTGCTGTAATAAAACATGAACCGCACCTGCCTTTCCGGTATGGTTCCATCATAGCAGGTACGGTGTACAATAATACGGACATTGCGGTTCTTCCGGCATCTGTTATGCCGGAGATGCAGAAAAACCGCCGGTACCGGCGGTTTTTCTGGGATTTTGGCAGGGTCAGTCAATTTTGCGGGCTGAAAACCAAATCGAAGCCCAACGAAGTGGGTTCGATTTGGAAAGGAGGAGCAGCGGAGTGAGTGCGAGATGACTTTTGACGCAAAGCATAAAAAGTCGTCGCAAGCGATACGAAGCTTGCGACGACGTGGTCCGAGTGACAGGATTCGAACCTGCGGCATCCTGCTCCCAAAGCAGGCGCGCTACCAACTGCGCTACACCCGGATATGGACTTTGCTGAGCGGCCGCGGTCGCTTGCACGCATTTTGCGCACATTTAAAAAGGTAACAAGGCAGCGGCGCTTCCAGCCGCGTGCGTTTTCCGTGATCCCGCTGAGCGGCCGCGTGCGTTTTCCGACCGCACAGGCGGCGGAAAAACTGCACATTTTGCAATTTGCGTAAGATAAAGTTTAACACATTCTTTAGAAATTCGCAACGGTTTTCTGCGTTGCAGTTTTGAGGCGGGTGTGGTATGCTCTACAAGTAAAATTATGATCTGTTAGGACAGGAGCATCAACTTATGAGAATGCGAAAAAAGCCCAACCTCGTCCCGCGCATGGAGCGCTGCGCCGCCACCATGATCACCGAGCCCGAGGCGCTGCGCGGCCGCTGGCTGGAGCAGTTCCCCGGTCATCAGGCGCTGCAGCTTGAGCTCGGCTGCGGCAAGGGCCGCTTCACTGCCGACACCGCGGCGCAGAATCCGGATATTTTCCTCGCCGCGATCGAGAAAGTGCCGGACGCGATGGTCGTCGGCATGGAGCGCGTGACCGAGCGCGGGATCGAAAATGTGCGGTTTCTGGATCGGGACGCGGTCAATCTGCTGGATATGTTCGCCCCCGGCGAGGTTTCGCGCATCTACATCAACTTCCCCGACCCGTGGAAAAAATCGCGCCAGTACAAGCGCCGCCTGACCTATGCGGGCTTTCTGGCGCTGTATGCAAATGTGCTGCCGCTCGGCGGCGAGATCTGGTTCAAGACCGACAACGACCCGCTGTTCGCCTTCTCCCTTGAGCAGTTCGAGCAAGAGGGCTGGCAGCTGCGCGAGGTCACGCACGACTTGCACGCCGACGGCCCGGTCGGCGTCATGACCGACTACGAGGCAAAATTCTACGATCAGGGCATCACGATCAACCGCTGCGTGGCGGTGAAAACGGAGGACACGAAATGCGACTTGTATCCTGGAATGTCAACGGACTGCGCGCCTGTGTGACCAAGGGCTTCGCGGACACGTTCCGCGCGCTGGACGCCGACATCTTCTGCCTGCAGGAGACGAAGCTCCAGCCCGGTCAGATCACGCTCGAGCTGCCGGGGTATCACCAGTACTGGTGCAGCGCCGAGAAGAAGGGCTACTCCGGCACTGCCCTCTTCACAAAGGCCGAGCCGCTCGACGTGCAGTATAACCTCGGTCTGCCGCAGCACGATCTGGAGGGCCGCGTCATCACGGCCGAATACCCGGAGTTTTATCTTGTGTGCGTCTACACGCCGAACGCGCAGGACGGTCTGCGCCGGCTGGAATACCGGATGCAGTGGGACGATGCGTTCCGCGAGTTCGTCTGCTCGCTCGACCGGCACAAGCCGGTCGTGATCTGCGGCGACATGAACGTTGCAGCGACCGAGATCGACCTGAAAAACCCGAAGCGCAACGTCGGCAACCCCGGCTTCAGCCCGGAAGAGCGCGCAAAGTTTCAGGAGCTGCTGCACGCCGGCTTCACCGACACGTTCCGCGCCCTGCATCCGGACGAGCGGGACGCCTACTCGTGGTGGAGCTACCGCTTCCATGCGCGGGAAAACAACGCCGGCTGGCGCATCGACTACTTCCTGTGCTCCGACCGCGCGGCGGAGAAGATCGAGAGCGCCGGCATCCGCTCGGACATTTACGGCAGTGACCACTGCCCCGTGGAGCTTGAGATCGCATGGTGAAGATCGGAGACGTGGACATTCGCGGATCGCTCGTGCTCGCGCCCATGGCGGGCGTGACCGATGCGCCGTTTCGCGCGCTGTGCCGCGCGCAGGGCGCCGCCCTCACCTGCACGGAAATGGTGAGCGCCAAGGCGCTGGTCTATCATGACGAAAAGACGAAGCAGCTGCTCTGGTCACCGCCGGACGAGCATCCGGCCGCCGCACAGATCTTCGGCCACGAGCCGGAGGTCATGGCCGAGGCCGCACCCATGGCGCTGGAATACTCCGGCGCGGACATTCTCGACATCAACATGGGCTGTCCGGTCGGGAAGGTCATCCGCAGCGGTGACGGCTCGGCGCTCATGCGCGACCCGGAGCTCGCCGGGCGCGTCATTGAGGCGGTCGTCAAGGCTGTTGACGCACCCGTGACCGTGAAATTCCGCAAAGGCTGGGACGGCGGCAATGTCAACGCCGTGGCCTTTGCGCAGATGTGTCAGCAGGCTGGCGCGTCTGCCATCGCCGTGCACGGACGCACGCGCGTGCAGATGTACGCCGGCCGTGCCGACTGGGACATCATCCGCGACGTCAAGCGCGCCGTAACGATCCCTGTCATCGCAAACGGCGACATCTTTTCCGGCGCGGACGCTGCGCATATTCTGCGCTACACGGGCGCGGATCTCGCGATGATCGGCCGCGGCAGCTTCGGCGATCCGTGGCTGTTCGCGCGCGGCAACGCCGCCATCGCAGGTGAGCCGGAGCCGGCGCTTCCGCCGCTGCGCGAGCGGATCGAGGCGGCGCTGCATCAGATCGAATTTGCCGCCGACATCAAGGGCGAACGGCTGGCGTGCCTTGAGGCGCGCAGCCAGTTTTGCTGGTATCTGCGCGGCGTGCCGCACGCCAATGTCTACAAGCAGGAGGTCGTGCACGTGGAGACGCTCAACGACCTGCGGCGCATCACGCACGCCATCCAGCGCGACTTGCGGGACTGACCGCAGAAAGGCAAAAGATCCATGGATCAGGACGAGGAACGGTGCATCATCGCTCAGGTATGTGCCGGGGACGCCAACGCTTTTGAGGTGCTGGTCGTCGCCTACCAAAAACAAGTGTATAACCTCGCCCTGCGCACCGTCGGCAACGAGGAGGACGCCGCCGACATGACACAGGAGGTGTTCCTGCGCGCCTATCGGGCGCTGGGCACCTTCCGCGGCGAGAGCAAGTTCTCCGTCTGGCTCTACCGGCTGACGACGAACGTGTGCATCGACTTTCTGCGCAGCCGCCGGCGGCACCCGACCGTGTCGCTCACGGCGGCGGACGAGGATGACGAGCAGCCGCAGTTTGACATTCCCGCCGACGAAGCCTCCGGCCCCGAGCAGCAGCTTGCGCGCAGCGAGCTGCGCCGCGCCGTCGTGCGCGGGCTCGACCAGCTGCCGGACGACGCGCGCAGGATCCTCATCCTGCGCGAGCTTGACGGGCTGTCCTATGCCGAGATCGGCAAGGTGCTGCGCCTCGAGCCAGGCACGGTGAAATCGCGCCTGTTTCGCGCGCGGCGAAGACTGTGCGAATTTCTGCGCGACGACGGGAACCTTCCTGACCGCTATGCGTCAAAGCAGACAAAGGGGGGTGCGGATGTATGAACACCTGTGAGCATTACCGGCTGCAGATCAGTCAGCTGCTTGACGGCGAGCTGCCGGAGGCGCAGCAGCAGACGCTGCGCGCACATCTGCACACCTGCCCGGACTGTCAGCGCGTCTATGACGACTTTCTGACGCTGCAGGCAGCCGTGCGCGGCACGGCTGCCGAGCCCCCCGCCGACCTGACGGCGCGTATCATGCAGCAGGTACGCCATGAGCCAGTTCCGGCAGCGCGTCCCGCGCAGCCGATGCCGGCGCGCAGGGCACCGCATCCCAAACCGAAATCAAAAAAGCGCCCGGACGGGCGTATCTCTCCCCTGCTGCCGATCTCGGTCATGGCGGCATGCCTCGCGCTGATCCTCGGCGCAACGCTGTGGTTCGCCCCGCACCGAAATCCGTCCGGCAGCGGCAGCACAGTGCTCGACAGCAGTCAGGCACAGACCGCAGCCGCGACGCCCGCCGATAACGACGCTGTAGAGAGGGAACTCACGCCCTCCCCTGCGACGGAAAATGCACCGGTGCTCGACGACAGTGTGAGCAGTCTGCTCTTCTCCGTCCCGGACGACAGCACAAAAGGCAGCGGCGCGGAAAGCGGTACGCTGCATATCTCTGATCGCAAGACCATCGAGGCGCTCTCGGAGCTTCTGGTGCGCACGCAGCCGACGCAGCCGCCCGACACCTCAAGCGCACCGCTGTGCACGCTTGAGGAGACAAGCGCCGACGGCACGGTCACGCGCGTGACCGTCTGGATCGACGGCAAGGATATCGTCTTTGTCAGCAGCACGGACGCGCAGTATTACCGCGTGCCGGATGCAGCAGCGGAGTTTTGCCGTCTGACCGGTCTTCCGGAAAACAGAGCATAACATCAGCCTATATTGGACCTTCAGCCCGATAAGCGACCGCTTATCGGGCTGAAGCGCCATTTTTTCAATAAATTGCTGCAAAAATGCGATAAAAAACTGTGAATTTTTGAACATCCTTGGAAACCATTTACTTGAAACGCGCGAAAACGTGTGCTATAATTTATCATGTCTATGTTGGCTTTGCCATTTTCGTGACAAGCAAACGCAATTCTTAACAATATGGCATTTATGCCATCAGGAGGATAATTACTCGTGAAACGTATCAAAGTATCGAACAATGTGATCAGAAGAATGCCCCGCTATCTCCGCAAGCTCGACGACCTGAACGCTGCCGGGATCGAACGCATCTCTTCCGGTGAGCTTGGCCGCCAGATGGGGCTGACTCCCTCACAGATCCGTCAGGACTTCAGCTGCTTCGGCGAATTTGGCCAGCAGGGCTATGGCTACAACGTGGTGGCGCTGCGCGGCGAGGTCGCCAAGATCCTCGGTATGGACCGCAACTACACGGCCGTTCTGGTCGGCGTCGGCAACATCGGCCGCGCGCTCGTGGAAAACTTCTGCTTTGAGCAGTACGGCTTCACGCTCAAGGCTGCGTTCGACATCAACCCCGATCTCGTCGGTAAGGAGATGCACGGCATCGTCGTGCACGACTTCTCCACGCTCGATGAAATCCTCGCGGATATCCAGCCGGACGTCGCCGTGCTCTGTGTGCCGAAGGCCATGGCCAACGACGTCGCCAACGAGATCTGCTCCGTCGGTGTGAAGGCCATCTGGAACTTCACGAACACCGAGCTGCAGGTCAAGGATGCCGAACCCATCATCGAGAACATCCACTTCTCGGATAGCCTGCTGGCGCTCGGCTATTACATCGCTGAGAACCAGGACGAGGCGGAAGCCCGCGCCGCCAAGACCAAAAAAGCCTGACACGACCGCCAAAGGAGGTCTGCCTCTTGAAAATCAAGCGACTGATCTCGTTGCTGCTGATTCTGGTGCTGCTCGGCGGCTCCATGCCCGTGCTGGCAGCCAACGCCGGCAGCCGGCAGGATCCGCTGCTGTCGCGCAGCTATGTGCAGACGTGGTCGTCCGACTTGCTCGCCCGCGTCGAGGAAACCGCACGCACCGCCGTACAGGCAGCGCTTGACAAGGCGCTGCAGACGTATGACGCCTCTCTGAGCACCGACGCCGGAAAGAGCCGCATCTGCACGCTCTTCGCCGGGAACACGGTGGAGCTCAAGACCGGCGACTGCTTCACCGTCCTGAGCGGAGACGCCGCCGTTAGTGTTGCGTCCGGCGCGCTCGTTGACGCGACTGACGGCAGACAGGTCGCAACCGGCGCGCTGCAAACCGCGCACCGCTACATCGCATGCGAAAATGTGCAGGCAACGATCACCTGTACGCAGGCCGGCACGCTGCTGCTGTCGGCGGGCGCTTACGTCACCCGCTATGTGGACGTGCCCGCAACGGCGTGGTATGCGCCTTACGTGGAGTATGCCACTGTCAACAAGCTCATGAGCGGCATCGGCAACCGGTGCTTTTCTCCGGACACTGTGCTCACGCGCGGTATGTTCGTGACCGTGCTGGGGCAGCTTGCGCAGATCGATGAGGTTGCCTATCCCGGCACATCCTTCAACGACGTCGAAATCGGCAGATGGTACGCCCCCTTTGTGGAGTGGGCCGCGCAGCATGATGTCGTCAGCGGCACCGGAAACGGACGCTTTGAGCCGAACGCACCGATCACGCGCGAGCAGATGGCGTCGATCGTCGCCCGCTATGTGCAGAGCACCGGTGCGACGCTCCCGACGATCACCGACCCTGTCGTGTTCAAGGACATGGATGCGGTCTCCGGCTGGGCGCTTGAGGGCGTGGAGCTTATGCGCATGACCGGCATCATCTCCGGCGACGAAAAGGGATACTTCAACCCCCTCGGTCAAGCGACACGCGCGCAAGCCGCAACCGTTTTCACGCAGCTGCGGGAAGCGATCCTGCGCGCGGAAACATGAACTTTATCATTTTATGAATCGATCGGCGGAGCCTGCGGCTCCGCCGATCTGCACAAAGGAGTTTTTACATGTCTGATACGATCGCCGCCATCGCGACCGGCAACGTCCTGTCCGCGATCGGCATCCTGCGTCTGTCCGGTGACGGGACGCTCGCCGTCATCGACCGCGTGTTTCACCCCGCCAACGGCCGCCCAATGTCCGAGGCGCCGAACCGCCAGCTCGTCTATGGCGCGTTCTGCGACACCGACGGCCAGACGCTCGACCTCTGTCTGTGCACCGTCAGCCGCGGCCCGCACAGCTATACCGGAGAGGACACGGCAGAGCTGCAGTGTCACGGCTCGCCGGCCGTGCTGCGTGCAGGACTGCAGGCGCTGTTCGCCGCCGGCGCGCGGCAGGCGCTGGCCGGGGAGTTTACCAAGCGCGCCTTTCTCAACGGGCGCATGGATCTCACGCAGGCCGAAGCCGTCATTGACCTCATCCACGCCGAGACCACGCGCGATGCGAAAAATGCCGCCGGTCAGCTCGGCGGCGCGGTGCTGCGGCGCGCACAAAGTGTATATGATGCGTTGCAGGACATCGCCAGTCACTATCACGCCGTGATCGACTACCCCGATGAGGACATTCCGGATTTCCAGCTCAATGCTTATGAGGCCACCATGCAAAACTGCATCACACAGCTGCAGTGCCTGCTGGACACGTTTTCCCGGGCAAATGTGCTCCACGGCGGCGTGCCCGCCGTGATTCTCGGCCGCCCGAACGCGGGCAAGTCCTCCCTGCTCAATGCCCTGCTCGGCTATGAGCGCGCGATCGTGACCGACGTGCCCGGCACAACCCGCGACACGATCGACGCGCGCGTCACGCTCGGCGGCGTGCTCCTGCGCCTGACCGACACAGCCGGATTGCGCGACACGGCCGACCCAGTCGAGGCCATCGGCGTCAACCGTGCGCTGGATGCAGCCGCAGACGCGGCGCTTGCCATTGCAGTGTTCGACGCAGCGCACCCGCTCGATGAGGATGACCGTCAGGTCATCGACGCGGCACAGGCCGCGCAGGTGCGCATCGCGGTACTCAACAAGTCAGACCTGCCCGCCGCTGTACAGCCGGAGGCGCTTGCAGCACGGTTTGACGCCGTGTGCGTGCTCTCGGCGAAGGAGCGCACGGGGCTTGCATCGCTCGAGCGCGCCGTGGCAGAGCACTTCCCCGCTCCGGACGCGCCGGCCGGTGAAATCCTCACCAATGCCCGCCACGCCGAGGCCATCGGCCGGGCGCTGGAATCGCTGCGCGCTGCACGTGAGGCAATGCTGCAGGGCGTGACGCCGGACGCCGTGCTCACGGAGGCCGAGGAGGCCATGTCCGCCATCGGCGAACTGACCGGTGCCTCCATCCGCGAGGATATCACCAACCGCATCTTTGCGCGCTTTTGCGTTGGAAAATAAAGAAATACAGCAAACGGCCGCCGGTCAAAACCGGCGGCCGTTTGCTATACAGTTTCAGCGAAATGTGATGCCGCCGCGCTCCGACGTGCGCACGAGCACAACGCCGAGCAGCAGCGCCAGCGCCTCATAAATGCCCATGGTCAGCCAGACGGCATTGCCGCCAAAAACAGCCGGTACGGCAAAGATGATCACGCTGTCCAACAGGAAGCTGCGGCACAGATTCAAAATGACTGCCTGCTTCGTGCGCTTGGTCGAATACAGGTAGGCTGATATAAGCGTATTCACGCTCATGATGATGAAGCCCCAAGCATAGCGCGGCATATATGCCACGGTGCAGGCAAGCGTCTGGGCGTCCGCGCCGAACATTCTGCAGATCGGCCCGCCGACAAACAGCAGCACGATGTTGATGAGCGCGCTGCCGATGAGGTCAATGAGCACACCGGCGCGAAAATACCACTTGAGATCCTGCGCATCGCGCGCACCGTAGCTCTGGCCGAACAGCGGCTGCAGACCGCACGAGACGCCGATGAAGACCGCCGCGGAAAACGACGCCACATAGCAGATAATCGAATAGGCATTCACGGCCATGTCGCCGAGGCGGGCTAGGAGCACATAGTTTGTGCACAGCGTCGCCACCGGGACGGCAAACTGCGCGATCGCCTCCGGCGTGCCGCGCAGCAGGAGCTTGCGCACAAGCGCTCCGGAAAACCGAAACCGCCCGACACGCAGCCTGCCGCGGCGCAGGAAAAAGTGCGACGACACGATCAGCATGCCGCAGGTCTGTGAGATGCCGGTCGCAACGGCCGCGCCCATCAGCCCCTTTTGCAGCGGGAACACGAACAGCCAGTCGAGGAAAATATTGATGACTGTCGAGACGATTGAGGCGACGCTCACAAGCACAGGTGAACCGTCGTTGCGGCAGTAGTTATTCAAAAACGTCATCATGCCTGACGGCACGGCGAAAAGCGAATACCAAAACAGGTAGTCGCATACAAGCCGGTGATACGTCTCGTTCGCGCCGAGCAGCGTCGCGATCTCCGATGTCAGGCAGGTGCCGACCAGCATCATGACGACAGCGACCGTCAGTGTCCCTGCAAGCGAGTGCATGAACGCCTGGTTTGCCCCCGTGATGTCCCCGCGGCCGATGCGCACGGCCGACACCGTCACGCCGCCGACGACCGTAAGCATGACAAAGGCATTGAGCACCATCACAAACGGCCAGACCAGATTGATCGCACCGAGCGCGTCCGTGCCGATGCCCTGCCCGACGAAGATGCCGTCGATGATCGTAAAGAGAAAATAGGCGCAGTTGCCGAGAATGGTCGGCGCAACGTACTGCGAGAGCTTTTTCATTCGGATGTTCATAGCGCCTCCGGGCACGCGGATTTCCGCCTGATACGCGCACGCGCGGCCGCACAGTGCATGCCGCTCAAAACGTGCCCTCGCGCACATCATAACGGTTTGTCAAGCACCTGTCAAGCATTCCCTTGCGCAATAAATTTTCACGTGCGCGCTTGAAAGCCTAGTATTCATATGTTATTATTATAGTATACTCGGAAATTAAGGGGGCTTTCCCATGAAAATATCCACCAAGGGGCGCTATGCCCTGCGCATGATGCTCGACCTCGCGGAGCATCAGGGTGACGGCTATGTCGCGCTCAAGGATATCGCGCAGCGTCAGGGCATCTCAAAAAAATACCTCGAGCAGATCGTTCCCATGCTCGGCAGAGCGGACGTTTTGCGCACAACGCGCGGCTATCAGGGCGGTTACCGGCTGGCGCGCGCGCCGCAGGAGTATACCGTCGGCGAGATCCTGTGCCTGACGGAAGGCGGCCTCGCCCCGGTCGCCTGTCTTGATCAGCACCCGAACCCGTGCCCGCGCTGCGGCGCATGCGCCACCCTGCCCATGTGGGAGGGGCTGGAGCGGGTCATCCGCAATTATCTCGATGGCATCACGCTGCAGGATCTGCTCGAGCAGCAGACGGCGCGCGCCGCGAACGACTACGTCATCTGAAAACAGCACTTTGCACAAAAACCTCCGGCAGTTCAAACTGCCGGAGGTTTTTCGCTCTGGTGATCCCGGTCACTGCTGCTGCGGATCGCTGTAGAGCGAGAACGCTCCGTTCGCGACGCTGTCGAGCATATCAACGGTGAACGCCTGCGCGCGCTCCGCGTCCCGGTCAAGCAGCGCACAGTAGAGCTCAAGCTTGTTCTGGTACAGGCGGTTGCCGCCGTAGCGCCGGCTGTACAGGCTCCAGAAATGCAGCCCGTAGGTATGGATAGAGTTATACAGCAGCGGCAAAAATGCGTTGCGCGACAGCACGCTCAGCGCATGGTGGAACTGAAACGTCGCCTCAGCGCGCTCCTCATCTGTCTTTCCGCTCTTGATCGCATCGAGCAGTGGCGCAAGCCCATCGAGCTCCTCCTGCGTGGCGCGCTCGACCACAAGCTTCACGCACAGGCATTCGTTGGCGCCGCGCACCTCCAGCAGGGAGCGCACCTCATCGTCGCGCATGACGCCGCCGTTATAGTTCAAAAGCGCCGTGAGCGTGTCGAGCGAGCCGCTCTTGCGGTAATCGCTGACGTAGACGCCCTGCCGCGTGACGATCTCCACAAACCCCATTTTTTCAAGCTCGACCAGGCCGGCCGAGATCACCGGACGGCTCACGCCCATGCGCGCGCTCATCTCGCGCGCCGGCGGCAGCTGGTCACCGGGAACAAGCTCCCCGGAAATGATCATGGCCTCGATCTTCTGCACGAATTGATCCGTGAGTGATACTGCCTCGATCCTATCGAATCCCATCATATTCACCTCTGAATGGACTGAAACGTGCTTGGTATTACCACGTGCCCTTTGGTATGAAAATATCATCATTTTGACGAACTGTCAAGGAAGAAAGTCGGCATTTTTCCGAAAATGTTAAAATTGAAACACATATCGTTGATTTTTCATGGCTACTGCTATATGATAATACTGAAATCTGGTAATACCACGTCCAGAAACACAAACATCAGGAAGGAAGGGGAAACATTTGAAAGATCTGAAGCATCTGATCTACTTTGAAAACCTTCTGGAAGACGCCAACAACGAGTTGGTTCGGCAGGCTCAGGCGGACGGCAGCATCGTCCTCGGCTACACCTGCTATCACATTCCGGAGGTCCTCCTCAACGTAGACAACTGCATCTCTGTGCGACTCAGAGCTCCCAAGACCGGTTCGCTGGATATCTCGACGTACTACATGTCCAACTATACCTGTGACTACGCGCGTGCGCTCGTCGAGCGTGCGATCGAGGGTGGCTATCAGTTCCTGGATGCGCTGATCGGTGTGGACGCCTGCTCGGCCATGAACCGCTCCATGGAGCACTTCGAGGTCCTGAAGGTCAACAGCAAGGAGAAGTTCTTTGTCACGCACACCGACATGCCGCTCAAGGTGACCGATTACTACATCGACGCCTACACCACGCAGATGCGCGAGCACGTGCTCAACCGTCTGACCGAGACCTTCGGCGTTGACACCTCCGACGAGGCGCTGCGCAAGGCGGTCGCCGAGCACAACGAGGTCTGCAAGATCATCAGCGAGATCGCTGAGATGCGCAAGCTCGACAACCCGATCATCACGGGCTATGAGTTCCACATCCTCAACCTCGTGAGCTACGCCTGCCCGAAGGCGCTCATCCTGCCCTACCTGCGCGAGACGCTCGCTGAGCTCAAAAAGCGCAAGCCGGACGCCAAGAGCCCGTACCGTGCCCGCGTTGCCATCGTCGGCAGCGAGATCGACGATCCCAGCCTGACGAAGCTCATCGAGGGCTGCGGCGCGCTGATCGTGTCCGACCGTTTCTGCTTCGGCAGCACGCCGGGCCGCGAGGTCATCAAGCTCAACGACGAGGAAGACGTCCTGCGTCAGATCTGCCGCCACTACATGCAGACCAGCGAGTGCGCTCGTTACATCTCCGACGAGAAGGTGCACCAGCGCCGCGAGACGGCTGACCGTCTGGCGCGCGAGTACAAGGCGGACGGCATCATCTATGAGCAGATGAAGTACTGCGACTACTGGGGCTTCGAGCGTGCCCTGGCGAGCTACGTGCTCAACACTGAGTACGGCTGGCCGGTCCTGAGTATCGACCGTGTGTATAACAACGGCTACTCGGGTCAGCTCCGCACGCGCGTTCAGGCGTTTGTGGAGAGCCTGGAGATCAAGAAGATCCAGAGAGAAAGGGGTGCCAAGTAATGGGCAAGGTGAAATATCCCAATCCGAAATTCTTCAAAGCGAAAGACAATATGGACTGGGCTGCTCAGGCAGAGAACCTGAAACTGGTCGGCGGCATCTTCTGGGACATGTTCAAGGAGACCGACTGGAAAAAGTTCGGTGAGGGCTGGAAGAACATCCTCATTTCCGACCGTGACCGTATCAAAGAAGAGTACAAGTCCTTCGCGGCTGCCTCTATGAAGGATAAGATCGACCTCATCCTCAACGGTGAGCGTCATCTCGGCCGCCTGTATCGCGACGGCGCCATGTGCACCGTGCGTCGTGAGTGGCGCGGCATCAAGGACACGGTCTATGACTTCTATGAATGGGCACGTCTGTGGGGCATGCTGCTCATGTCCTTCTCCAAGGACCTGATCCCGGCTATGAACCAGACGCTGTACTATCGCTGGATGGTGTCTTACTTCTGCTGCCACAGCTTCATGGACAAGAATATCCTCGGCCTGCGCGGCTCCAACCTGCGCATGAGCCACGAGCTCACCTACTGCATCTACCGCTACGTCGCTGAGAACCTTGTCATTCTTGCCAAGGGCGACAGACGCAACGGCAACAGCGCCGAGCTCAACAGCAAGCTCGTTCTGATCGACGAGATGACCATGGCGCAGATCATGGCCGGCTTCCCGACCCTGTACGGCATCCCGCATCAGCTGCTGCCGGTGTTCCTGGTCTCCGAGATCGACCAGCTCACCTGCATCCCGTACATCGACGCCGTCGAGTCCTTCGGTCTCCCGGCCGATACCTGCCCGGTTCCGACGTCCGAGTGCGGCGCGCTCGTCATCGACGCCCTGCCGCATCTGGGCAGCTGCTACATCTCCAGCTCCATGCCGTGTGACGGTTCCGTCATGGCATCCAGCTACTTCTCCCGCCGCTTCCCCGATATCCCGGTGCATCACCTGTGCTTCCCCGTCCGCTACGAGGACGAGCTGACGCTCGACGCCGCTGTCGAAGACGTCAAGGAGTGCATCCGCTTCATCGAGAAGCAGACCGGCGAGAAGTGGAACTGGGATTCTTACTTCACCGCAATGAAGCGCTTCAACACCGAGACCGACTACGAGCTGCAGAAGTGGGAGATCAACAAGACCGCTTATCCGCAGCTGATCGGACCCAGCTACGAGCTGTTCCGCAAGTGGTGCTACGAGATGGACGGCGGCCTCGATCCGCGTACCATCAAGTCCTGCGAGAAGGTCAACAAGATCCTCCTCAAGGGCTACAAGAATAAGGAGCAGGCCTGGCGCAACAAGATGCGCTATCGTGCCATCACCTGGAGCTGCCCCCCGCACTACTACGCCAACTTCTCCAACTGGCTGGCCAACAGCTGGGGCATCAACGTCGTCGTTGAGATGGAATCCCTCAACTTCACCAAGCACCTCAACACCTCCGATGAGACCGAGGCTCTGCGTGACATGGCCCGTCTGTACGAGCGCATGGTCATGCGCCGCCACACCAACGGTGGTTACCACAACGTCGTCACCGAACTGTGGCGTCAGTGCGAGGCTTGGAACACGGGCATCGTCATCATGTGGCAGCACGTCGCGTGCAAGAACATGGCTACCGTTCAGGGTCTGCTCGACGAGCAGGGCCGCGAGCTGGGTCTGCACCTGATCTGGATCCCGCACGACCTGATGGATCCGCGTACTGTTTCGCGCCGCACCATGCGCGACACGGTCTCGAGCTATATGGACACCGTCATGAACGCCAAGCCGGTCGACGAGACGCTGCTCGACTTCGCAGACGATGTTTGCATGTAATCATTTATTGAATTGAAGGAAAGGATATAGATAACTATGAAATACTTTGGCGGATGCGACGTAGGTTCCACCTACACGAAGGCAGTCATTCTGGACGAGAACGGCAAAATGTGCGCCGACACCACGATTCGCAGCAAGATCAACGCTGAGCAGTCCGCGATCGCGGCGATGGAAGAAGTCTGCGGCAAGGTCGGCCTGAAGGACTCCAAGGATCTCGCTTACCTGATCGGCACCGGCTACGGCCGCAACAAGGTCCCGTTCGCTGACGAGAACATCTCCGAGATCTCCTGCCACGCCATGGGCGTGCACGTCACCAACCCCGAAGTCCGCGCCATCATCGACATCGGCGGCCAGGACGTTAAGGGCATCAGCATCGACACCGACGGCACGGTCAAGAGCTTCGCGATGAACGATAAGTGCTCCGCCGGTACCGGCCGTTTCTTCGAGGCCATGGCCCGCTCCTTCGAGATGAGCCTGCCCGAGTTCTCGAACCTGTCCCTGTCTGCAAAGAACGTCATCCCCATCACCGCGCAGTGCACCGTTTTCGCTGAGTCCGAAGTCATCACCCTCGTGGGCGAAGGCAAGCCGACCGACGAGATCGCTGCCGGCATCGAGATGGCAGTTGCCAAGCGCTGCTTCGTCATGGCCAAGAAGGCCGGCGCCACCGACAGCATCACGCTGACGGGCGGCTGCGCGAAGAACGCCGGTCTGAAGCAGGCCATCGAGCACGTGCTGAAGTTCAAAGTCGTCGATCTGAAGACCGACCCGCAGCTCATGGGCGCTCTGGGCGCTGCCGAGTATGCCCGTCAGAAGGGTCTTGCCAAGAAGTAAGCCACCGCGTCTATCCCAATCGGAGGGGGAACTGTAACCGGTTCTCCCTCTTTTTGCTTTTGTGTAACAAAATGCGCGCAGATGTCGAGAACTTCTATAAAAAATTCATCGTTTTTGAAAGAAGTATTTGCTTTTACGATCAATATAGTTTAATATATGTACGTCGTAAGACAGTTGACCGGTTGATTGGAAGAGAGCCAACCGGTCAAAGCCAATTTATTAGGAGTGAGAATAACCATGGATAACCTGTTCTGGATCGGCTTCGTCGGAGCCGCGCTCGCCCTGATTTTCGCCTACCTGCAGAAGTGCAAAGTTATGAAGTGCTCTGAGGGCGACGAGAAGATGGTCAAGATCGCTTCTTCGATCCGCGCCGGTGCCAACGCCTATCTGAAGCAGCAGTATTCTACTGTTGCAAAAGTATTTGCAGTCGTTTTTGTCATCCTGCTGATCATCGCCTTCGCATCCAAAGGCCAGATGCTCTCCAGAGTGACGCCGTTTGCGTTCCTGACCGGCGGTATCTGGTCGATGCTTGCCGGCCTGATCGGCATGAAGATCGCCACCGCTGCCAATGCACGTACGGCCAATGCCGCGCATGAGAGCCTGAACCACGGCCTGAACGTTGCTTTCTCTTCCGGCACGGTCATGGGCTTCACGGTCGTCGGCCTCGGCATTCTTGACATCACGCTCTGGTTCATCGGTCTGCGCTATATCGGCAAGATCACCGATCCCACTGTCCTCGCCAATATCATGGTCATGAACGGCATGGGCGCTTCCTTCATGGCACTGTTTGCCCGTGTTGGCGGCGGTATCTACACCAAGGCCGCTGACGTCGGCGCTGACCTCGTCGGCAAAGTCGAAGCCGGTATCCCGGAAGATGACCCGCGCAACCCTGCAACCATCGCGGACAACGTCGGCGATAACGTCGGTGACGTTGCCGGTATGGGCGCTGACCTGTACGAGTCCTATGTCGGCTCGATCCTTGCCACGTTCGCGCTGAGCGCGGCCGCCAACTACGGTTGGAGCGGCATGCTGCTGCCGGTCGCACTGGCCGTTTGCGGCATCATCTGCTCGCTGATTGGCTCCTTCCTCATCAAGACGAAGGAAGACGCCACCCAGATGTCCCTGCTCAAGAGTCTGCGTACCGGCACCTACACGGCTGCTGCCCTCTCCGCTGTGCTCGCCCTGCCGCTGTCCTATCTCATTCTTGGACCTGAGCAGCACTGCTGGGGTGTTTACATTGCCATCCTGTGCGGCCTTGTCGGCGGCTGCGCCATCGGTTACTTCACCGAGTACTACACCTCCGACAACTACAAGCCCACGCAGCAGCTGGCTGCAGCCTCCGAGACCGGCTCCGCCACGATCATCATCGGCGGTATCTCCCTTGGCCTGAAGTCCACCATGGCCTCCATCCTGATCGTCTCTGTTGCGATCCTGCTCAGCTACTTCTGCGCAGGCGGCACGACCACGATCATCGACAGCAACGGTGCATTCACCGCTGCTTTCAACCAGGGCCTGTACGGCATCGGCATTGCCGCTGTCGGCATGCTCTCCACCCTCGGCATCACGCTTGCGACCGACGCTTATGGCCCTGTGGCCGATAATGCCGGCGGCATCGCCGAGATGTCCGGCCTTCCGGAAGAGGTCCGCGACCGCACTGATGCCCTCGATTCCCTCGGCAACACCACCGCTGCCACCGGCAAGGGCTTTGCAATCGGCTCTGCTTCCCTGACGGCTCTGGCACTGCTCGTGTCCTATGTCAACATCGTGCAGACCCGCACTCCTGAGACCCTGAACTTCACGCTGACGAGCCCGTCTGTTCTGGTCGGCCTGTTCATTGGCGCGATGCTCACCTTCGTCTTCTCCGCGCTGACCATGAGTGCTGTGCAGACCGCTGCACAGTCCATCGTCGTGGAAGTGCGCCGTCAGTTCCGCGAGATCGTCGGCATCATGGACTACAAGGCAGACCCCGATTACGCGGCCTGCGTCAGCCTGTGCACCAAGGGCGCCCTGCACGAAATGGTCGCTCCGGCGCTGCTGGCCGTCATCGTCCCGATCGTCACCGGCCTTATTCTTGGACCCACGGGCGTTGTCGGTCTGCTCGGCGGCGTGTCCGTCACCGGCTTTGCGATGGCTGTGTTCATGTCCAACGCGGGCGGCGCATGGGACAACGCGAAGAAGTATATCGAGCGCGGCAACCACGGCGGCAAGGGCAGCGAACAGCACAAGGCTGCTGTCGTTGGCGACACTGTCGGTGACCCGTTCAAGGATACTTCCGGCCCGTCCCTGAACATCCTCATCAAGCTCTGCTCCACGGTCTCGATCGTGTTTGCCGGCCTGATCATCGCGTTCAACCTCATGAACGTGCTGTAAATTCAAGAAGAGAAAAGCCCGTTGGCAGTTGCCAACGGGCTTTTTGATCTAAATATCAAACAATCTGGAACAGATAGAATTTCAAATAATCCGTCTCCGGCACATTCCAGAGGATCGGGTGATCCGGTCCCTGCTGACGCGCCTCGATCTGGCGCAGAGAGACCTGCGCATCCTTGGCGGCATCCGCCAGCATGGCACGAAACCGGTCGTCCGTCATAAAATGCGAGCAGGAGCATGTGGCCAGATACCCACCGCGCGGCAGGATGCGCATGGCCTTGAGGTTGATCTCCTTATAGCCGCGAATGGCGTTTGCCACCGTCGCGCTGCTCTTGGTAAAGGCCGGCGGGTCGAGGATAATGTAATCATACGCACCGCGCTTTTGCTCGGCCAGCTTTGTGAGCAAGTCAAATACATCGGCGCAGAGATACTCCACATGAGCGTCCAGCCCATTGAGTGCAGCATTGTGCCGCGCAGTCGTGAGCGCGTCCTCAGACACATCGACCGACACGACGGATGCCGCACCGGCTGCCGCACAGTTGAGACCGAACGCCCCAGTATGTGTGAAGCAATCGAGCACGTGCTTTCCCGGTGCGAGCTGCGCCGCTGCGCGGCGATTATACTTCTGGTCGAGGAAAAAGCCTGTTTTCTGGCCATGGATATAGTCAACATCGTACAGGATACCGTTTTCGCGGATCGTCACATGACCGTCCAAGTCCGTCTTGAGGTCATCGAGCGTCACAAAGCCGGTGCTCTGCTGCATCCCCTCTTTTTCCCGGAGCTTGACGTCGTTGCGCTCGTAGATCGCGTCGATCTGCTCACCGCAGGCACGCAGCGTCTGCAGCAAGAGCGCGAACAGCTGCGTCTTGCGCAACTCCATACCCAGCGAGAGCACCTGCGCGACCAGGATCGAGCCGAAGCGGTCGACTGTCAGCCCCGGAAATCCGTCCGCCTCGCCGAAGATCAGGCGGCAGTTATCAAAATCTGCGCCCATGACCGTGCGGCGGTAATCGACCGCATACTGAATGCGCCGCGCCCAGAATGCCTCATCAAAGCGATCATTCGCATTGCGCGAGAGCACGCGAACGCGGATCTTGGACGCACTGTTATAAAAGCCCGCGCCGAGCCAATGACCGCTGCGCGTGGTCACATCCACGAGCTGCCCGTTCTCGCAGGCAGCGTCCGCGTGCAGCACCTCATCGGCATAGACCCACGGATGCCCGCTGCGCAGGCTGCGCGCCGCCTTGTCCGTGACACTGATGTTCGGATAATTTCGTTCCATAATCGTTACACTCCAATTTTAGTCGCTCTATTGTACTCCGAACACAGCGCGCGGGCAAGAGCAAAATGTGATATTTACATTTCCGGAGCGGTCGTATATAATGTTTATGATTTTGTTTTGAAAAAGGTGACGCCATGAAGCTCTCCAAATCCGGTATTTTTTTGATCGTTGTGCTCGTGATCGCCATAGGTCTCAGCGCGTGGGTCACGGTTATGACGTGCAATGTACTGACAAAAGAACCGATCACAACGCCCAGCCGCGCCAGCGGCGGTGACACACCGCAGCCTGTGCAGCCCATTGAAAAGTCGAAGGAACCGGATACACTTGTCATCTCCATGGTCGGTGACTGTACGCTCGCATCCATTCAGACCGGGCGCGACTTTGACAGCTATATCGACAAAAACGGAACGTCTTGGCCGTTTTCCGGTGTGCTGGAGTATCTGAGCAAAGACGAGTTCACGCTCGCAAATCTTGAGTGTTCGTTCTCGGACGAGGCGCTCAAGTCCTCTTCCCTGTTCTATTTCCGTGGGCCGTCATCGTATGCTGACATTCTCGTGCAGGGCAGCGTGGAGTGCGTCACGCTCGGCAACAACCACACGAATGACTTCGGCACGAAAGGCGTCGCGGACACGAAGGCTGCTTTGGATGCAGCGGATGTTGCTTGGACCGCCGGCAGTGAATCCAAAGTATTCACGACCGAGCATGGCCTGAAAATCGGCGTTTACTGTCCCGGTTGGACGGGTTTGAGCAAGAGCAACATCACGGCCGGCATCCAGAAGCTCAAGGATGACGGTGCAGATATTTTGATCTTCGCTCCGCATTGGGGCACCGAGGGCAGCTATCAGGTAACCGCCAACCAGGAGGCGCTCGCGCACGCAGCGATCGATGCAGGCGCACATATTGTCTGCGGCACGCACCCGCACGTGCTGCAAAAGATGGAAAGCTACAACGGCGGCTATATTTTCTACAGCCTCGGAAACTTCAGCTTCGGCGGCAACACCGCGCCGCGCGATGTAGACACCGCGATCGCGCAGGTGACCGTCAAGAAAGACGGTGACGGCTGGGTCATTGACGGCTATGACCTGATCCCCTGCCGCCTGTCGAGCACTGACAGCAAAAACGACTACCGGCCGCGTCCTTATGATAAGGATGAGGACGGCTACGCACGCACGATCGGCAAGCTCGACGGTTCCTGGACAGGCAGTGACCTGAACGTGGACTACTCCTTTATGTATCAGTAATACATAGCAAAACGGTCATCCGCAAGCTGCGGATGACCGTTTCATCTATACATTTTTATTTAGTCCTGCGGCAGAGGAATCTTCCCCTTGAGCAGCACCTTGCCAAAGCAACAGATCGTAATGCCGGATGAGGCCGGAATCGTCACATCCGCATCTTTGCGTGCACGGTTGAGCGAGAAGAGATACACATTGCCGAGATAATCCTGACAATATTGCTTGCACTTCATGTCGCCGTCCACAAAGAACAGACCGATGTCCCCATCAAAGATCGTTGCGCCGCGTTTGACCAGTACGATGGAATCGTCATGGATATAGGGCTCCATACTGTCACCGGCGATGCGCACGGCAAAGTCCGCCTCCGAATTCGCCGCGACCTCATAATCCTCATAATCATCACCAAGCGCCGGCGAGGCATATCCGGCCGCTGCCGGCGTCATATAAAGCGGGATGATCTTATTGCGCTCCGGCTGACGCTGTGCAGCCTGCAGACGCGCACACTCAGCATCGAGCAGCTGCAGCGTCACAAAGCGGCCGTGATCATCTAGACGGCGCAGCTTCCAGAGCGTCTCCCACTCCTCAGGCGTCGGCTGACCGGTGCTGCCCGTACCGCAAAACGTCTCGAGCGGAACGTGCAGCGCATCGCAGATGCGCAGCAGCAGCTCGAAATCGATCTTCATATTGTCGCGGCGGATAATGCTGTAGAGCGTCTGCGCCGGCACTTTGATCTGCCGCGCGAACTCGTTGACCTTGATCTCGCGTTCATCCAGCAAATTTTTGAGCGTGGTTCCGATCATACACAACACCTCTTTGGCCTCATCATAACGAATTTACCGTTCTATGTCAAGGAATAAAAACGGCATTAAAAATTATGAAAACGAAAATTTTCGTCGGATTTGATTGAAATGGTTTACTTTACTGTGAAAATGTGCTTAAATATGGTGAGACGTAATCGATGCTCTTGTACATCATTACCAGCAAAATAAGGAGGAAATTTAGAAATGGTACGGTTTTCCACACGAATGAACCTTCTCAAGGGTTCTGCGATCCGCGAACTGCTGGCGCTTGCCAACAAGCCGGAGATCCTTTCGTTTGCAGGCGGTATGCCCGCACCCGAGCTCTTCCCTGTTGACAAGATCAAGGCTGCGACCGATGCTGTCCTTGAGGAGCAGGGCAAAGTCGCGCTCCAGTACTCCAGCACCAACGGTTTTGAGCACTTCCGTCAGCAGATCGCTGACCGCATGGAAGCGAAGCTCAACATCAAAACCACTGCTGATAACATCCTCGTGACCTCCGGCTCTCAGCAGGGTCTGGACTATTCCGCGCGCGTGTTCTGCGATAAGGGCGATGTGGTCATCATTGAGAGCCCCTCCTATCTCGGCGCGCTGAACGCATTCAAAGCCTGTGAACCGAACTTTGTTGCCATCCCCACCGACGGCGACGGCATGATCATGGAAGAGCTGGAAAAGGTACTCGCCACGACGGAGAATGTCAAGATGATCTACGTCATCCCCGACTTCCAGAATCCGTCCGGCCGCACCTGGCCGCTCGAGCGCCGCAAACAGTTCATGGAGATCATCAATAAGTACGAGATCCCCGTTGTTGAGGATAACCCGTACGGTGAGCTCCGCTTCGAGGGCGAATACCTGCCCGCGCTCAAGAGCATGGACACCAAGGGCCTCGTTGTCTTCCTCGGCACGTTCTCCAAGATCCTCGCGCCCGGCTACCGTCTTGGCTGGGTCTGCGCCGACGGTGAGATCCTCCAGAAGTACAACTTCCTCGCGCAGGCCGCTTCCCTGCAGGCTTCCACCGAGGCACAGCTCGTTGTGTCCAAGTTCATCGATATGTTCGACCTTGATGAGCACGTTGCCACCATCAAGGAGTGCTACCGCAAGCGCCGCGACGTCATGATCCAGACCATGGAACGCGAGTTCCCGCCCGAGGCGAAGTTCACGCACCCCAACGGCGGTCTGTTCACTTGGGTCGAGCTGCCGGACTACATCAACACCAATGAGATGGCAAAGCAGTGCCTGGCACGCAATGTTGCCTACGTCCCGGGCGACGGCTTCTTCCCGGACGCCGGTCACAACAACTGCATCCGCCTGAACTACTCCTGCATGCCCGAAGAGAAGATCGAGCAGGGCATGACCATTCTGGGCGAAGTCATCAAGGAAAACATCAAGAAGTAATATCCGCATCACAAAAAAGACCGTGTTCTCCGGAACGCGGTCTTTTTATCACGAATTCAAAGTGAAACTCCATGCAGAATATGTGTCCGGAGGAACGCCGCCACACCGTCGCGGTCGTTGGTATCCGTCACGTAGTCACAGACAGCGCGCACCTCTGGCGCAGCATTGCCCATGGCAACGCTTGTGCCGGCGGCACGCAGCATCCGCAGATCGTTGGAGCTGTCCCCGAAAGCGACGGTGTCCTCCACCGGGATGCCCAAGTGCCGCGCGAGTGCAAGCAGCGCCCTGCCCTTGTCTGCATCAACGGCGTTAAGCTCAAGGTTGTTGCGAAACGACGACGTGACCAGAACATCCGGAAACGCGGCCGTGATCTCCGCACGCGCCGTTTCACGCTCTGCCATGTCCCGAAAACACAGCTGCACCTTCTGCACCGGCTGACCGTTTGCGCGCACAAACGCTTTCAGATCCTCGACCGGCGCACGTGTGCGCCGCAGGAGTGTGACCACTTCCTCATCAGCATTATAATACCGCACACGCTCAAGAAATGCGCGGTCTACCCAGCCGGTGTCGTTCCAGTAGCAGTCATACATCGCGTCATAGCGCCCGGCGAAGTCCATCAGGCGCAGGCAGGTATCCAGCGCAAGCTCAGCACGCAGGAGCGTCTCCCCCGTCCGCGCGTCGGAAACCTTCGCGCCGTTGATCGTAATGGCATACCGCAGAAACGGCAGCGCCATCACCTGCTCCGGAATCGCGCGCAGCGCGCGCCCCGTTGCCGGGACGATCACATGCCCCTGCTCCGCCGCAAGCGAAAGCGCGGCAAAATTCCCCGCCGAGATGACCTTCTCGCTGTTGAGCAGCGTTCCGTCGAGATCCAGAGCGATCAGTTTCATGCGCACCTCCAAAAATGAAAAAAACCTGCGTTCAGAGAACACAGGTTTTTGTGGTGGAGACTAATGGGCTCGAACCATCGACCTCATGCGTGTGAAGCATGCGCTCTAACCAGCTGAGCTAAGCCTCCAAAAGTGGTGACCCGTACGGGACTCGAACCCATGTTACCGCCGTGAAAGGGCGGTGTCTTAACCACTTGACCAACGGGCCTAAGATGGGATGCTGCGAGTGCAGCATCCCCTTGGTAGCGGCACCTGGATTCGAACCGGGGACACTTCGGGTATGAACCGAATGCTCTGGCCAACTGAGCTATGCCGCCATGTTGTGAGCGTTTCGCGAACCGCTAAACGCAAGGAGCATTGTACCAAACAATGCTCCCTTTGTCAATAAGTTTCGCGTCACTTTTTTAATTTTTTTGCGGTAAATAATCAAGAGGCGAAACGCTCTGCCCGGAGACCGAAACCGACAGGTGCAGGTGGCTCTCCTGCGCCGATTCGCAGCCGGCGGAATCACCGACCGAGCCGATCGTATCCCCCGCCGAGACCGAATCGCCGACGTTCACCGTGGGGATCGACTCCAGATTCGCATACGTGCAGCGCAAACCGTCGGCGCGCTCCGTGACGACGGTCGTGCCGTAGCGGTCGTCGTGATATACCTGCGTCACCGTGCCCGACGCCATGGCCGAGACGACCGCGCCGTAATCCGCCGCAATGTCAATGCCGTCATGCGTGCGCCAGTCCGCCATTGTCTCATCATAGGCCAGCGCCGTCATCGCATAGGCGCGCGTCACTGCGCCATCGACCGGCCAGAGGTACACATCCTGCGCCGCCGTTTCTGCAGCTTCCTCCGCCGGAATTTCAGGCTCAGGCGACAGCTCTGGCGTCGGCTGCGGTGTCTCCGGTACGGGTACGACCGGTGTCGGTACGACCTCCAGCACCGCGCTGTGTGCACGCTCATCATCCATAGTCTTCGTATCTGCCAGCAGTGACCACGCAGAGACGCCGATCACCGCCGCGCAGAGGACGAGGGCTATGTAGAAGCCCTTGCCTTCGATGAAGCGTACAGATCTTTTTTCGGGGTTTTTGTCCTGATTCGGTTCCATCGTATTTCCCTCCAAGAAAAAAGGTGTTTGCATGGGTATTGTCACCCACGCAAACACCTTTTATACCGGTTTGGGAAATTACTTGATGCTGAAAAATGCGTCCTTGCCGGGGTACTGCGCCACGTCGAACAGCTCGTCCTCGATGCGCAGCAGCTGGTTGTACTTCGCAACGCGGTCGGTGCGGCTCGGAGCACCGGTCTTGATCTGACCGGCGTTGACGGCCACGGAGATGTCCGCGATCGTGGTGTCCTCGGTTTCGCCGGAGCGGTGAGACACGACAGCCGTCCAGCCGGCGCGGTGCGCCATCTGGATCGCGTCGAGCGTCTCGGTCAGCGTGCCGATCTGGTTGAGCTTGATGAGCACGGCATTGGCTGCGCCGAGCTCGATGCCCTTCTTGATGCGCTGGACGTTCGTGACAAACAGGTCGTCGCCGACGAGCTGGATCTTCTTGCCGAGGCGATCCATGAGCATCTTCCAGCCTTCCCAGTCATCCTCGGCCATGCCGTCCTCGAGGGAGATGATCGGGTACTTCTCGACGAAATCAGCGTACATATCGACCATCTGCTCGCGGGTCATGACCGTGCCGCGCTTCGGCAGGTGGTAGCAGCCGTCCTCCGCGTTGAACCACTCGGAGCAGGCGCTGTCGATGGCGATCATGAAATCGTCATACGGCTTGTAGCCGGCAAGCTCGATGGCCTTGACGAGCGCCTTGAGCGCGTCCTCGTCGCTGTCGAGGTTCGGAGCGTAGCCGCCCTCGTCGCCAACGCCGGAGGCCGGAACGACCTTCTTGAGCACGTGGAACACTTCTGAGCACATACGCAGCGCCTCGGCGAAGCTCTTCGCGCCGACGGGCATGATCATGAACTCCTGGATGTCAACGTTGCTGCCGGTGGCGTGCGCGCCGCCGTTGAGCACGTTCATCATCGGCACGGGCAGGGTCTTGGCGTTGCAGCCGCCGATGTAGTTATACAGGCTCTGGCCGGTCGCCAGTGCGCCGGCCTTCGCGCACGCGAGGGACACGCCGAGAATAGCATTGGCGCCGAGACGGGTCTTGTTCGGGGTGCCGTCCAGCTCGATGAGCAGCTTGTCGATGGAGGTCTGGTCGAGGACGTTCATGCCCTGCAGCGCCTCAGCGATCTCGACGTTGACGTTCTCAACCGCCTTGAGCACACCCTTGCCGAGGTAACGGCTTTTATCGCCGTCGCGCAGCTCGCAAGCCTCGTAGATACCGGTGGAAGCGCCGGACGGAACGGCAGCGCGGCCAACGGTGCCGTCGTCGAGCGTGACCTCGACTTCCACGGTCGGATTGCCGCGGGAGTCCAGAATCTCTCTGGCGCTTACATCCACAATTTCAAAATAGTCCTTCATGTCAATACTCCTTTATGATTTTTCGATAAGGCTCTCGCCTGTCATTGCGGGTTTTGGCTCGATGTGCATCAGCTCGAGCATGGTCGGTGCGATATCGGAAAGACGGCCCTGCGCGCGCAGCGGCAGCTCTCTGCCGACGAGCACCAGCGGCACGAGATTCGTCGTGTGCGCCGTGTTCGTTGACCCGTCCGGCTCGACCATGCGGTCGGCGTTTCCGTGGTCAGCGGTGACGAGCAGCGTATAGCCAATCTCCTGCGCCGCCGCAACGACCTCACCGAGGCAGCGATCCACGCACTCGACCGCCTGAATGGCAGCCGACATCACGCCCGTGTGGCCGACCATGTCACAGTTGGCAAAGTTACAGACGATCATGTCATACGCACCGGTACGGATGCGCGCCACGAGCTCGTCCTTGACCTTGACGGCGCTCATCTCGGGGACGAGGTCGTAGGTCGGAAATTCGCGCGGCGACGGGATGAGCACACGATCCTCTCCGGGATACTGCGTCTCCGTGCCGCCGTTGAAGAAGAACGTGACGTGCGCGTACTTTTCCGTCTCCGCGATGCGCAGCTGGCGCAGACCGTGTGCGCTGACGATCTCGCCGAGCGTGTCGTGCAGCTCCTCGGGCGGGAATGCGATCGGAAGACCGGTGAGCTTCTCGTCGTAGCGCGTCGTGCAGACATAGTGCAGGTCCTGCGCAACGACCTTGCGCCGGAAGCCGTCAAAATCGCTCTGCGTGAGCGCATAGGTCATTTCCCTGGCACGGTCGGGACGGAAGTTCATGAAGATCACGCTGTCGCCGGACTGGATCTTTCCGTCCGCAGCGCAGACGACGGGCTTGACAAATTCGTCCGTCACACCGGCGGCATAGCTCGCCTCCATCGCGTGGATGGGGTCGGGATCCTGCACGCCTTCGCCGCAGACCATGGCGTTGTAGCTCGCCTCAATGCGGTCCCAGCGCTTGTCACGGTCCATGCCGTAGAAGCGTCCCTGCAGCGTTGCGATCTTGCCCGTGCCGAGCTCGGCACAATAGTCATGCAGCTGGCTGACATAGCCCGCGCCGCTCGTCGGCGCAACGTCGCGTCCGTCGAGGAAGCAGTGGACATAGACCTTTTCAAGGCCGCGCTTTTTGGCCATATCGAGGATGGCAAATATGTGATTTATATGGCTGTGTACGCCGCCGTCGGACAAAAGGCCGAGGATATGCAGCGCCTTGCCGGCGGCTTTGGCATCGTCCATTGCCTTGACGTAGGCCGGGTTTTCAAAAAAGCTGCCGTCTGCTATGGCGTTGTTTATGCGCGGCAGATCCTGAAACACGACGCGGCCTGCGCCGATATTCGTGTGGCCGACCTCGCTGTTGCCCATCTGCCCCTCGGGCAGACCGACGTCAAGCCCGGAGGCGGACAGCTGCGTATATGCATTTTCGGCAAATATGCGGTCAAGGTTCGGCTTTTTGGCAATGCTTATGGCGTTGCCGCCGCCCTCGTGCGCTATGCCGAAGCCGTCCATGATAACGAGAACGCACTTACTCATTTGCTTCCCCCGTTGCGGCAATAATGGTCGCAAAATCATTGGGCTTGAGCGATGCGCCGCCTATAAGGCCGCCGTCAACATCCGGCTGAGCCAGAAGCTCGGCTGCGTTCTTGGCATTCATGCTGCCGCCGTAGAGGATGCTCACGCCGCGCGCTGCGCGTGCGCCGTACATATCGCGGATTATAGCGCGGATCTCGCGGCAGACCTCTTCGGCCTGCTCGCTGGTCGCGGTTTTGCCGGTACCGATGGCCCAGATAGGCTCATAGGCGATGACGCAGCGGCGCAGCGACGCAGCGTCAACTCCGCTCAGCGCAGCGCGGACCTGATAGTTGATGTGCGCCATGGTAAGCTCCATCTCGCGCTGCTCAAGGCTTTCGCCGACGCAGATGATGGGGTTTATGCCGTGCTCGAGCAGAGCACGGGTCTTTGCGTTTATAAGGAGATCGTCCTCGCCGTGGTACTGGCGGCGCTCGGAGTGGCCGACTATGCAGTACTTGACGCCGATATCCTCAAGCTGCGAGGCCGAGACCTCGCCGGTGTATGCGCCCTTTTCAAACTTCGACACATCCTGCGCACCGGTCATGATCTTGGCTTCCTTGCCGGCCTTGAGCATTGCCGCAACGTTCACCGCAGGAACGCACAGCACCGTCTCGCAGGTTTTTATCTTCGGCAGAAGGGGCTTGAGCTCTTCGATGAAGGGCTTAACATCCGAAGAGAGCATATTCATTTTCCAGTTGCCGGCTATAATCGTCTTTCTGTATTTTGTATTCATTGTTTCAGCCTCCACGTATATTATTTATCCAGCAGGCATGCAACGCCGGGGAGTTCGCGGCCTTCAAGGAATTCGAGGGAAGCGCCGCCGCCGGTGGAAATGTGGGTCATCTTATCGGCA
>ERZ825384.297-NODE-297-length-66068-cov-4.972399_pt1 | contig 66068 bp, 66 predicted proteins | sample MGYA00519931_ERZ825384 | MGnify/ENA primary metagenome ERZ825384 (study PRJEB31778, sample SAMEA3449200) | human gut metagenome | biome: human gut; feature: human-associated habitat; material: faeces | place: United Kingdom | collected 2010/2012 ...
CAATTATATCCGCCGTGGTGCATATGGACGAGAAAACGCCCCATATGCACCTTTGCTTTGTCCCGCTGACAGCGGACAAGCGGCTCTCCGCCAAGGAAATCGTCGGCAACAAGAAGAAGCTGACGCAGTGGCAGGACAGGTTCTGGGAGCACATGGTCAAAAAATACCCCGATCTGGAGCGCGGCGAGAGTGCCAGCGAAACCGGGCGCGACCATATCCCGCCGCGGCTGTTCAAGGAGGCTGTCCATCTGAACCGGATGAAGGAGCAGATACTGAAACTGATGACAGATACCAATCTTCTTAATAAAAAATCGAAAATGGAAGAACTGGAGGCATTGTTGGACAAATATGTTCCGGCAACAGAAGCTCTGCGGACGAAGCTAAGAAAGTATGATAAGGCGTACAAAGCGCTTTCTGATGAGAACAGCGCACTGGAAGCGGAATTACAAACAGCAAAAGATGCCAGCAAGGAAAAGATTGCGGACAGACTGAAATACGGAAAAACGGAGCAGGAGCTTTGTGAGCTTCATGCTCTGATAGACAACATACCACCGGAAATTGTAGCTGCTTATAGGAGAAAGACAACAGGATTGCAAAACGAACGTTGAGGATAGCTTATGAACAATGAATTGATGAGAGACGAAAACTTCATTCGTTGTTCTACGATGATCGCCGAACTGCTGATGAAGTATAAATCTATGGAAACAGAAGAAGACCAAGAGGGCTGGATGCAAGAAGGGGCATCCAGCCCTCTTCTTTTTTTACTGCGGCTATTGAAAAGTTTTCTGTCATCGTTTATACTGTTTGAAGTAGATGTTTATTACTGACAAAACAGAATGAAGGAGGTACCGTCCATGGAAAATGCATACATATATACACGTGTTTCAACTTTGATACAGGTGGACGGTTTTTCTCTTGAGGCACAGGAAGCAGAAATTAGAGCTTTTGCGGAAGCACGCAAGATCAATATTGTCGGGAAATATACGGATGAAGGTAAATCTGGCAAAAATGCCGAACATCGTCCTGCCTTTACGCAGATGATGGAGGACATTCGGAGCAAGAAGGACAACATTCGTTATGTTCTTGTTTTTAAGCTTTCCCGTTTTGCCAGAAATACCAGTGACACCGCAAAGTACCTTCAGGAGCTTTCAAGCTATGGAATTGGTCTTTTGGGGATCAAGGACGGAATCGACACTTCAACCGTTACCGGCAAGATGATTGCAAATATTATGGGAGCTGTTGCGGAAGTCGAGCTTGAGAACATTCATGAACAGACGCTTGCCGGAAGACAGCAAAAAGCCAGAAACGGTCTCTGGAATGGAGCGCAGGCCCCGTTTGGATATTCTTTGAAGGATAAAAAGCTAATGATATATCCGAAAGAAGCGGAAACGGTCAAGGAGATTTTCCGGCTCTACACAGAGGAAGGACAGAGCATCAGCTACATTGCAAAGAAACTTAATGATGAAAATATCCAGCGTGAGCAGCGGGGAAATGTGAAAATCTCTGGCTTTACAGACAGAACCGTCCGTATCATTCTCAGCAATCCGGTTTATGCAGGTATGATTTCCTACGGCCGCCGCCATACAGTAAAGGTTGAGGGAAAGAACAATGAAACAAAGGTCGTGAAGCAAGACGATGAAAGCAAAATTATCCTTGTGGATGGCGTACATGAACCGATTGTAAGCAAGGAGACATTTGCAAAAGCGGAAGAGCGGCTGAAAAAGAACGTTGCCCATCGAAAGACCAGAAGTGACAGTACGACCGTTTATCCACTGACTGGTCTGATCAGATGTCCAGACTGCGGAAAAAACATCTTTGGTTATACTGCGCCGCCAAGGAAAAAGAAAAACGGAAAAGAAGGTTATTATCCGAGATATATTTCCTATCGGTGCATATCCGGAAGAGACAGAAACGGGATCAGCTGTTCTCTTGCCAACAAGTATTATAGCGGCTCCAAACTGGAAACCGAGGTGAAAGAGGTTATATCCTCCATGGTGACAATCCCGGAGTTTGTAGAGCTTATTTCTCAAAAGATTGATATCCAGACAGATGTAAATTCTCTGCGGAAGAAGCAGACAGCAATCCGAAATGAGATCACCAAATATAGCGGCAATCTGCTCCAGACCGAAAAGAGACTGACGGAGCTTGACATTGCGGATAGGCACTATCAAAGTAAAGTAGACAGTCTGAATCGTATTCTGGATGACCTGTATGAAAAGATCGAGGATGCACAGACAAGACTTGATGAAGTAGATCAGGAAATCGCTATGGTTGAAAAATCTGCCATGACGAAGAAATCCATCTTTGAAATGCTGGAAGGCTTCAGCAAGTATTACGATGTCATGTCGCCGGAGGATAAAAAGGCATTGTTGCAGGCTATGGTTTCGTTTATAGAGCTGTATCCGGAAAAGCGGGATGACAAGCATCTGATAAAGACGATCCATTTCACCTTCCCTGTTACCTACGATGGTGAAAGCGGAGCATTATTTGTCAGAACTAATAAACAGCAAGTTGAGACGGTGGTATTGCTTGCAAAAGTATGTAACTGGGCACTCCCTCACTGAAAGGACTACGGCTGCTACAATAATTTGATCTTGATAATTACAGGGTTCGCTATATAACGGCATCAAAATCGAGGTGAGAACATGGCAAAGAAGAATAACGGAAGAGATTTTCTGTTTTCCGATGACTGCGGATTTATAAATGGCGATGATGAGGGCGGAGAATCTTATCGATATTCTGATGGAAGTGGGTATTTTACAGATTCGTCGGGAAGCAGAACCTCATATGATGCAGATGATGACGATGAAGATGACGAAGATGATGACGATGACGATGACGAAGATGATGACGATTCGGATGGCAGCAGTTTAAGAGAGGCGCTTGACACTTTAGTTAGTGTAGTCATGGTAGCAAAAGCTGCAGCTCAAGAGCGCGAGCAAGAAGCACAGCGTGAAAGAGCGCGTATCCGCAGTGAAAAAAGGCGTGCTTGGAGAAAAAGGCATAGAAAAGGCATTGCCATCACAATCCTAATTTCCGTTCTTGTCGTGCTTTCATTGATAGGATATTATGAAATTCAAAAACTGATTCCGATGGGTTATTCGAGTGATTCTTTAGAAGGACTTAAATACACAGAGGTAGTTCGGCGGCTGAAAGAATCCGGCTTCTCGAATGTTCATACGAAAGAAATATCAGATTTGACCGTATCCAGAGATGGCGAGGAAAATCTTGTTACAAACGTGAAGCTTATGTTCGGCGATTCCTTTGATGAAAACACAAAGTATCCATCAAATTTATGGATTACGGTTGTATATCATACCGTGGAATTATATTGCCCTCCGATGACATCTAAAGAAGCAAAAGGAACGAATTACCTTGATGTAATAAAAAGCTTTGAAAGCGCTGGGTTTACCAACATCACTACATCCATTGAATATGACATTGTCACGGGATGGTTCGCCGATAAAGGAGAAGTAAAATCGGTAACTATTAATGGGGATAGCAAATTCGACTCCTGTAATAAATACAGACCGGATGCACAAGTTATGATAACGTATCACATGCCAAGAAAGGACAAGCTGAAATAGCTATTGGATTGGATAACATTTCAGTTTGGTCACTCAATCAATAGCGAAGAATGTATGGTTCTTAGCTCGCTCCCAGGAATCCCCCATTCCGGTCATGGCGATGGCAAGCAGTTGATTTGTTCCCATGAACAAGCGAGGGCTGCCTGACATTTATGCTGTTCCCTTGCCCCGCATAATGCGTCGTGCGGCTGGCGAGGAGCAAATAACGCAGCGCGCGCAGCCGCGGCCGCAAAGCCAAACTCCCGGGCGCTCGGAGATCCTCTGAGCGCCCGGTTTTCTTCTGTTTTCGTCAAAAAATGAACGATCTTCGTGCTCTGCATGGACAAGCAGCTGGAAATGTGATACACTCGGTGCTGACGCGCAAAAGCGCGAAAATGGTAATGAAACATAACAGGAGGAAGAAATCATGTCCAAGATCGTCAACGAGGCGAGAATCAAGAACAAACTCATCGTCAGGATCCGCGAGCTGCTGGAGCACCGCGCATTCTGGCTGTATCTGCTGGTGGACGAGGCCGAAAAGCGCGGCCTGGATCCGGAGGAGTTTGCCTCGGCGGCTATCACGAGATGCGGCATTTCGCAGGGCACCGACCTGCAGAAAAGGAGCGGCACCAAGAGCCTCAAGGGTCTGAGAAAGACGCTGTTCACCCGCGCGGCCAGATGGGTGTTCGAGATGGATCTCGTCGAAAATACGGACGACACGCTCTATCTCGATTTCCACTACTGCCCGCTGGTCAAGGCCTGGCAGAAGGCCGGCTGCAGCGACGAGGAGATCGCCAGACTGTGCGACATCGCCATGTGCGGCGACCACGGCATCGGCAGCTGCTTTGACGCACGCCTCGAGCTGCCCAAGGCCATTGCGAAGGGCGATGACATCTGCGCGCTGAGATACATCAAGTCGAACAAGTAAATGTCGAGGTGACATGAGAAAAATAGATACGTCGCTGATCGTAAGACTGTGCCTGCCGCAGTTTGCCGTGGGTCTGTTTACGACCATGCTCAACAACTACCTCATCTATTTTTATCAGCCGTCCAAAGAATCGGGAATCCCCAATCTCATCCCGCAAGGGAGGATCGTGTTGGGGATTCTCACGATTATCGGGCTGATCAAGGCCATCGGTCACATCATTGACGCCGTCACCGACCCGCTCATCGCGGCCTGCTCCGACAAGAGCAGGCACCCAGACGGCCGCCGGATCCCGCTGATGAAAAAGGCCGCCATCCCGTTCGGTCTGTGTGCGCTGCTCATGTTCTTCGTCCCGCTCGGCAAGGTCAGCGGGCTCAACGCCGTGTGGATCGCGGCGTTCATGTGGGGGTACTACTTCTTCTTCACGCTCTACATGATCCCGCACAACGCGCTCATCCCCGAGCTGATCCGGGACGGACCGCTGAGAGTCAATGCCTACACGGTCAGCTCGTTCTTCTTCGTGACGGGCAGCGCGCTCGGCTATGTGAGCCCGCTGATCGTGAGCCTGTTCAAGGGCGCGGGACTGGCGACACTGTGGGCGTGGCGCACGACCTTCGGCATCTACACGCTCATCGGCATCATCCTGCTGATGATCCCGGCCTGCACCATCCGGGAAAAGGACTACGTGCACTCCGTGCTCCCGAACGTATCGCTGGGCGTGTCGCTCAGGCACGCGTTTTCCAATCCGCACTTTCGCCTCGTGACGCTCGGGCAGCTGCTTGAAAACACGGGCATGGCGTTTTTTCAGGCGTGCATCATGTACTACGTCACCTCGCTCATGGGTCTGCCGGAGACGTACTCCGTGCTGATCCTGGCGATCTCCATCGCGGGCTCGCTGCTGATGTATCCGCTGATCAACAGATTCGCCAAGCGCAAGGGCAAGAAGCCGCCCATCATCCTCGGCTGTGCGGTATTTTCCGCCGCAGAGATCGTCATCTGCTTCAGTGACGTCCTGCCGGGCAACCGGCTGGTACTGGCGTGCGTGTTCGCGCTGTTCGTCTCCTTCCCGTTTGCCGTGCTCAACGTGCTGCCGGGGGCGATGATGGCTGACATCATCCAGTACGACACCGTGACCACCGGCATCAATCAGGAGGGCATCTTCGGCGCGGCCAGAAGCTTCATCGTCAAAATGGGCAACTCCCTCGCCATCATGATCGTCCCCTCACTGGTCGTGACCGGCGCGGCTGCCGGTGAAAACGTCGGTGTGCCCGGTCTGAAGCTCACGGCGGTGGCAGGGAGCCTGTTTTGCCTGCTGGCCGTGTTCGTTTTCCTGCGCTACAGGGAAAAGGATGTGCTTGCCGCGATCGCGGCGGGCGAGAAAAAATGAATCGTTAGGACAGACAACATGACTACTATGAACGAACGAGACCTGTATTACGGCCAGCGCCTTGCCGAGATGATCCGCTGCAAGACGGTGTCCCACAAGGAAGGCTTTGAGCCCGAAGAATTTCTGAAGCTGCGCCGCGTAATCGGGACGCTCTTCCCGCTCGTGACCGAAAAGGCGGAGCGCACGATCCTCGGCGAGGACGCCTACCTGTATAAGCTCCCGGGAAAAGACCCGAGCCGGAACGTGCTGCTCATGTCGCACCACGACGTCGTGGAAGCGACCGGCAGCTGGCAGGAAGCGCCCTTTGCCGGCGTCATCCGCGGCGGAAAGCTCTGGGGACGCGGCACGGTCGACACCAAGACGCCGCTGTTTGCGGAGTTTTCCGCGCTCGAGGAGCTGCTGCTCGAGGGCTTCGAATTCCCGGTGAACGTCTACCTGTTCTCCTCCCACAACGAGGAGTACAGCGGCGACGGTGCGCTGCTCGCGCACGATTATTTCATCGAGCACAGCATCCGCTTTGACTGGATCAGCGACGAGGGCGGCGCGGTCATTGCCCCGCCGATGCCGGGCATCGACAAAAAGTGCGCCATGATCGCCGTGCACGAAAAGGGCCGCTGCACCGCTCAGCTCGTCGCCGAGCCTCAGCAGGGGCACGCGGGACTTGCCGGCGCGCACAAGACGCCGGTCATGCGCATGGCCGCCTTCATGACGGAAGTCGACGAGAAAAAGCCCTTCATCCGCCGGCTGCACCCCGAGGTGCGTGGTATGTTTGAGGCGCTCGCGCCGCACATGGCCTTCCCCATGCGGACCGTGTTTTCAAACCTCGGGCTCTTTTCCGGCCTGCTCATCCGCCTCATGCCGAAGCTCAACGCCGCGGCGGGTGAAATGCTCGGCACGGGCTGCACGTTCAAGAACATCTCGACCGACGACGACGGCACCTGCCGGGCGCAGGCATTTCTGCGCTGCATCAACGACGCGGACTTCGAAAAAGATCTCGACACCCTGCGCAAGATGGCAGAGTGCCACGGCGTGCGGATCGTCCTGCGCGACGAGGACAACGAATACTACAAGCCCACGTCCCTTGACAGCCGCGGCTATCAGTACGTGAAGGAAACGGCGCAGGCGGTCTTTCCCTATGCTGCCGTCGCCCCGTTCATCCTGCCGGCAGGCACGGACGCGAGACGCTTCACAGACCTCTCCGACGCCGTGATCCGCTTCGCGCCCATCGACATCGACGACCAGCAGTATGCATCCGTGCACGGGGAAAACGAGAACATCAGCATCGACAAGCTCCCCATCGCGGTCGATTTCTACAAACAGCTGCTGCGAAACTACGCATAACGCGCAGCGCGCGACAGTGTCCCGGAATATATGACCCCATAAAAAGAGCATCCGCAGTGCCAGACCGGCACGGCGGATGCTTTTTTCACGCTTCGGGGCACGCGCACGCGCCGTCCGGCTGCGCACAGGCGCGCAGCTCCTGAAAGATGGTCGTGTAGTCGGCGCGGAAGTTGCTGTTTTTCGGGAAGAGGAACATGATGTCGTGCCGGAGCTGAAAATCGCTCAGCTCGATCACACCGAGCGTGCCCGCCGCCTCCTCCGGGCGGATGGCCGCACGGTAGAGAAACGACACGCCGTAGCCGCTCTTGAGCAGGGTCTTGATCGCGCCGATGTTGCCGATCTCGACCGTGCGGGCAAAGTCCGCCGCCGCAAGGCCGCGCTCCTTGAGATAGTATTCGAGGATCACGCGCGTGCCCGAGCCCTCCTCGCGCAGCAGCAGCGGCTCATCCAGCAGCTGCGTGAGCTGCCGTCCCCGGTAACGCGCGGCCTTGTCCGGCGCTGCGGCAGCGACATATTCCTCCGTGCCGAAGACGAAAAAGTCATACTCCGCCTTCGGGAAATCCCCCTCGACCACGGCAAAATCCAGCTCCCCGGAGTCAAGCTTGCTCAGCAGCACCTTTGTATCCGCCACCTGCATCCGGATGCGGCTGTCCGGGTGCAGGTGCAAAAACCGGCCGAGCGCCTCGTTGAGCATGAACTCCGCGACCGAGAGCGTTGCGCCGAAGGAATAGTCGCGCGTGCCGGTGGCCGCCTGCTGCATCCGCTTTTGCAGGTGCTGCTCGTCGTGCTTCATCGTCAGCAGCGTCCGCCGCAGGATCTCCCCCGCCTCGGTCAGCTGCAGACGCTTGCCGTTGTGCCGGAACAGCGCCGCGCCATATGCCTGCTCCAGATAGCGTATGTGGTGCGAGACCGCAGGCTGCGTGATGCTCAGCTCCCGCGCCGCTTTCGTGAAATTCATGTGCCGGCAGACGGCCAGAAAGGTCTCCACGCGAAAATCCAGCATAAGCGTCCCTCTTTCCCGGTGGTTTTCCGCAATCATAACACAAAATTATCGTTAGATAAAGATAAATCATTTTTCTTTATTGTTTTGCTGTGCTATGATGCTCTGTACAAACCATTGAGAGAGAAGGGACTCCCCCACTATGAACTTTCTTCAGAAAAACTGGAAAGGCATCCTCGTGTGCCTCGTGATGGCCGTGCCCTGCTGGCTGCTCGGGCAGAAATTTCCGATCGTCGGCGGCCCGGTGTTCGGCATTCTCGCCGGTATGATCGTCACGCTGCTCTGGCGCGACAAGACGGCGGCGCAGCCCGGCATCTCGTTCGTGTCGAAAAAAGTGCTGCAGTACGCCGTCATCCTGCTCGGCTTCGGCATGAACCTGTCCGTCATCTGGCAGACCGGCAAGCAGTCGCTGCCGATCATCGTCGTGACGATCACGACGTCGCTCGTCGTGTCGTGGCTGCTGCACAAGCTGATGCACATCCCCGGCAAGATCTCGACGCTCGTGGGCGTCGGCTCGTCGATCTGCGGCGGCTCTGCCGTCGCCGCGACCGCCTCCGTCATTGATGCCGACGACGAGGAGGTCGCGCAGGCGATCTCGGTCATTTTCTTCTTCAATATGCTCGCCGCCATCTTCTTCCCCGCGCTCGGCGCGCTGCTCGGCTTTTCGACCACAAACGGCGAGGCGTTCGGCATCTTCGCCGGCACGGCCATCAACGACACGTCGTCCGTCACGGCAGCGGCCTCCACGTGGGACTCGCTCTATGGGCTCGGCAGTCAGACGCTCGACAAGGCCGTGACCGTCAAGCTCACGCGCACGCTGGCCATCATCCCGATCACGCTCGTGCTCGCCTTCGTGCGCACGAAGCGCGCCAAGACCGACGGCACGAAGGTGGATCTCAAGAAGATCTTCCCGATGTTCATCCTCTATTTCCTGCTCGCGTCCGTGATCACGACCGTGTGCGTGAGCGTGGGCGTGTCGGCGAGCGTGTTCGCCCCGCTCAAGACGCTCAGCAAGTTCCTGATCGTGATGGCCATGTGCGCCGTCGGACTGAACACGAACATCGTCAAGCTCGTCAAGACCGGCGGCAAGCCGCTCATCATGGGCTTTTGCTGCTGGGTCGGCATCGCGGGCATGAGCCTGCTGATGCAGCACCTGCTCGGCATCTGGTAAGACACAGACAAAAACGGGCGGCAGCCGGAGCTATCCGGCTGCCGCTTTGAGACTGTCAAAAAGTATTACTTTTGACAAAGAGGCCGCAGTCTGCTGCGCGCATAATTTGAGCGCCGCCGGCGCACAAATTCCACACTTGCAGCCTGAGCGGTATTTTCTCCGCCGCACATGTCGCCGGAGAAAATGATCTGACTTTCTTTCGCCGCTGCGGCGGCGAAACTCTACGAGATTTTTGGACAAGCTGTAGGCGGCAGCCGGGGATGACCCGGCTGCCGCCTGTGTTTTAGGATTCTTTGCCGTCGCGCGGCAGCGTCACGAGCATGACCGTTCCATCCGCGCCGCTGCGCTCGATCTGCACCGTGCCGCCGTGCAGCGCGGCGATCTCCCACACAAGCGACAGACCGAGCCCGACGCCGCCGTGTGCCCGGCTGCGCGACTTGTCCACGCGGAAAAACGGCTGGAAAACGCTCTCCCGGTATGCCTCCGGGATGCCGGGACCGTGGTCACGGACGCGGATCTGTACATTCCCGTCCGCCTCGCTGACCGCGATGCGCACCGCCCCGTCCGGCCGGCCGTAGCGGATGGCGTTTTCGGTCAGGTTGAACAGCAGCCGGTACAGCAGCGGGTCGCTGCCGGTGAGCACAGCGCCGCCGTCGGCCTCCAGCGCGATGCACTTGCTCTCTGCAAGCGGCGCGAGATCGGTGAAGATCTCCTCAATCATGGGCGTGAGCTCGACCCGGTCGTCACAGGGCACGGTGCGCAGTTCGCTCATCTCCAGCAAGATCTTCGTCATCTGCGCCATACGCTCCGTCTGCTCCTGCAGCAGACTCAAAAACGCCGCCGTTTCGGGCGTGACGTCCGCGTGCTCGGCGGAAAACAGCTCAAGCTGCGCCTGCATCAGCGCAAGCGGCGTGCGCAGCTCGTGCGCAGCGTTGCCCGTAAACTGCCGCTGCGCCGTGAAGCCCGCGTCCAGGCGGTCGATCATGCCGTTGAACGAGCGGCTGAAGCGCTGAAACTCCGGCAGCACGTCCTCGCTGACCTTGCACTGCGCCAGATTGCCCGGCTGAATGTTTTCCACCTGCGCTGCAAAGCTGCGCAGCGGACGCAGCGCGCGGCCGCTGACAAAATACGCGAGCACGCCGCCGACGAGCGTGACCGCCGCCGTGATGTACCAGTTCGTGACGCCGAAGGCCGCCTGCGCGCCGCTGATGATGATCGTCAGCTCGTCATCCGGCTGTTTACTCTGCGGGTCGAAGGCGTCGGGCGCACCGGACTCGATCTCGCTGTATGCCGAGATGCCGCTGCCGATCGCATCCATATACCGCTTGCCGGAATAGCCGATCAGGCAGTTCATGAGCACGCACGTCACGCCGATCAGCGCCGCCGTCATCAGCGTGATGCGCCACTGCAGAGATAACCGCTTCATGTCTGCGCCTCCATAACATAGCCCTCGCCGATGCGGTTGCGGATGGGGTCATAGCCCAGGGCGGCGCGCAGCTTTTTCCGCAGTGCGGAGATATGCACGCGGATGGAGTTGCCGAAGCCGTCCGCCCCGCTGTCCCACACGTGCTCCAGCAGCTCCTCCTGACTGACCGGCCGCCCCTGATGCAGCAGCAGGTATTCGAGGATGCCCGTCTCCTTGCGCGTGAGCGACAGCACCTCGCCGCGCACGGACGCCTTGCGCGCCTTGGTGTCAAACGACAGCTCGGCGCAGGTCAGGACCACGTCGCTCTGCGTAAAGCGGCGCAGCGTCAGGCTGCGGATGCGCGCCGCGAGCTCATCGAGGTGAAAGGGCTTGGTGAGATAGTCGTTTGCACCTGCATCGAGCCCCGCCACCTTATCGGCGACTTCGCAGCGCGCCGACAGGATCAGCACCTTGGTGTCGCGGTCGCGCTCGCGCAGCGTCCGCAGCACCGTCATGCCGTCCTCACCGGGGAGGTTCAGATCCAGCACGACCAGATCAAAGCGCTCGACGGCGAGCATCTCCGCGGCGCTCTGCCCGTCATAGCAGCAGTCCACGCTGTAGGCAAGCCGCCGCAGACTGCGCGCGATCGTGTCGCACAGTGCCCGTTCATCTTCCACAACCAAAATATGCATACCATTCTCCTCGTGCGTATTTACGAATGTTCGACTTTGTTATTTGTTATATGATAACACAAAGGCATAAAATCTTTGTTAAGTTTCCGTTCTTAACGAAGATTTTATCTGCGCCATGGTATCATGGCAAACAGAAGGGAGTGATCCAAGTGTTTCGTGCAAAAAAAGCCATTGTGCAGGGCTTGCTGATCGCTGCGGGCATCGCCATGGTGTGCTTCGGCGCATTGCGCGGCGAGGCCGGCGCCGTGCTCAACAAGGCGATCCGGCTGTGCTTGGAGTGTGTCGGCATTGGATAAGAAAAAACAGTCTGTTTCCCTGCTCTTGAGCCGGTTTCGCGGCTGGATCCAGGCGGCGGCGACGCTGCTGACCAACATCCACCTGCCGAACTTCTTCAAGGGCGGCATCTATCAGGGCAAGGGCAAGACCGTCTGCGTGCCCGGCCTGAACTGCTATTCCTGCCCGGCGGCATCGGGCGCGTGCCCGATCGGGGCGTTTCAGGCGGTGGTCGGCTCGTCCAAATTCCGCTTTTCGTATTATATCACCGGCATCCTGATCCTGCTCGGCGTGCTGCTCGGGCGGTTCATCTGCGGCTTTTTGTGCCCGTTCGGCTGGCTGCAGGAGCTGCTGCATAAGATCCCGGGCAAAAAGCTGTCGACGAAAAAGCTCAAGCCGCTGACCTATTTGAAATACGTCATCCTGCTGCTGGCCGTGGTGCTGCTGCCGGCGCTCATCGTCAACGACGTGGGCATGGGCGACCCGTATTTCTGCAAGTACATCTGCCCGCAGGGTGTGCTGGAGGGCGCGATTCCGCTCGCAGCCGCAAACGAGAGCATCCGCGCGGCGCTGGGCGCGCTGTTTACGCGCAAGCTGATCATTCTGATCGCGGTCGTCGTTTTGAGCGTGCTGTTTTTCCGCCCGTTCTGCAAGTGGATCTGCCCGCTCGGTGCGTTTTACGCGCTGATGAACAAGGTCTCCCTGCTCGGCATCCAGGTCGACACGAGCAAGTGCGTCTCCTGCGGCAAATGTGCGCGCACCTGCCAGATGGACGTGGACATCACCAAGTCCCCCAACGACACGGAGTGCATCCGCTGCGGCAAGTGCATCCGCGCCTGCCCCACGGAGGCCATCCGCTTCCGCTATGGCTTCGGCCTGAGCGGAAACACGAATCCGAAACAAGTAAACAACCATCAAAATCAAACGGAGGAATCATGATGAAGAAAATCACAAAACTTGTGACGCTCCTGCTCGCGCTCGCGATGGTGTTCAGCCTTGCGGCATGCTCGTCGGGCAAAGGTAAGGACAAAGCGAACGGCAGCGCCGACATCGCAGCCCTGATCGCGACCGAGCCGAACAGCGCCGACGAAGCGAGCAAGCTCTACCAGCAGCTCATGCAGAAGGAAAACGACATTCTCGCCGCAAACTCCGAACTCTGGAACAAGGTGTTTCTGTCTGCCAACAAAAACAGCACCATGATCGAGGACGGCACAAACTACGGCGACTTCCTGCTCGCCACGATCGAGAGCGCGAAGGACAGCTTCTCGGCCGACGAGCTCAAGACGCTCAAGGCCGGCGCCGAGCAGATCAAGGAGATCGAGGGCAAGCTCACCATCCTCGAGCAGAAGTATCCCGGCTGCGGCACGGCGCCCGGCGCAGGTGACAGCGTGAGCGCGGAGGAGGCCGGCATGACCGCCTCCGGCAGCAACGCGATGAAATTCCCGAGCTTTCAGGGTAAGGATCTCGACGGCAATGACGTCGACAGCAGCAAGCTCTTTGCCGGCAACAGCGTCACGGTCGTGAACTTCTGGTTCACCACCTGCAACCCGTGCGTCGGTGAGCTGGCCGACCTTGAGGCGCTCAACAAGGACCTCGCCGCGAAGGGCGGCGCGGTCGTCGGCATCAACTCTTTCACGCTCGACGGCGACAAGACCGCCATCGCCGAGGCGAAGGACATTCTGGCGAAAAAGGGCGTGACCTACTCCAACCTCTGGTTCGCCTCCGACAGCGAGGCCGGTAAGTTCACCGCCGGTCTGTACTCGTTCCCGACCACGTACGTCGTCGACAAGAACGGCAACATCGTCGGTCAGCCGATCGTCGGCGCGATCACCGCGCCCGATCAGGCAAAGAAGCTCAACGAGCTCATCGACCAGGCGCTCGCAAGCAGCAAATAATGACCCCGAGACAGCATCCGCCTCGGCGTGCCTTTCTGACGGAAGGTGCGCCGGGGCGGATATTTTCTCTCTGTCAGAGCGCAACGTCCTCGAGCCGGTGCAGCTGCTCGAGCGCGACATTGCCGCCGCTGATGACAAAGCAGACCTTGTCTGTCCTGCGCAGCGGCAGCTGTCCGCGCAGCGCAGCGCCCATGCCGATGGCGGACGACGGCTCGCACAGAAGCTTCCCCTCCAGAAGCAGCAGCTTCATGGCGCGCAGAAGGTCGGCATCCGCAACGGGCGCAAAGCCGTCGGTGTTTTCGGCCACATATGGAAAACACACATCCCCCGGCTTTTGCGCGACGAGCGCGTCCGCGACCGAGCGCTTTTGCTCCACCTGCACCGGATGGCCGGTGCGCAGGCTCTCCCGATAGCGCGGCAGCGCCTCCGGCTCCGCGCCGTAGACGCGCACGTGCGGTGCGAGCGCCTTGACCGCCGTGGCGACGCCGCCGATGAGCCCGCCGCCGCTGACGGGGACGACGAGCGCATCCAGCGCCGGACACTGCTCCAGAATCTCGAGCCCGACCGTGCCCTGCCCCGCCATGACGAGCGGATCGTCAAACGGCGGCACCATCGTCGCGCCGCGCTCGGCGCAGAGCCGCGCCGCAACGTCAAAGCGCTCGGCAGCATCGCACAGCACGAGCTCCGCGCCCAGTGCGCGGATGGCCGCCTGCTTGACGGCGGGCGCGGTCTCCGGCATGACGATGCAGGCGTGCGTGCCGAAGCGCTGCGCGGCATAGGCCACCGCGCGGCCGTGGTTTCCGGACGAGGCCGCGACAAAGCCGCGCGCACGCTCATCCTCCGTCAGGGCGAGGATCTTGTTCATCGCGCCGCGCAGCTTGAATGCGCCCGTGCGCTGCATACACTCAGCCTTGGCATACACCTCGCAGCCGAGGGCATCGTCGAGCGCCGGCAGGCGCAGCAGCGGCGTCTGAACAATATAAGGGGCAATGCGCGCGTGCGCCGCCCGAATGGTCTCCAATGTCAGCTCCATGGGAACGCTCCTTTCTCAACAGCTCCATTGTAACGCAGCGCAAGCGCGTTGTAAAAGGAAATCTGCGCGGCCGCGCGCTTGACAATCCCTATCCGAAAGGGCATAATCAAAAGCGATTTGCAACGCAGCCTTTTGTCTGTTTCCGCTTCTGAGGAGGTTTTTCTATGTATGATCTCAACCGCTTTCTCTCCGCGCAGCGCCGGGACTATGCCGCCGCTCTGCGCGAGATCCGCAGCGGCCGCAAGCGCAGCCACTGGATCTGGTACATCTTCCCGCAGGTCGCGGGGCTGGGCATGAGCAGCACATCGCAGTTTTATGCCATCTCCGGGCTTGACGAGGCGCGCGCTTACCTGAGCGAACCGACGCTGCGCGCGCACCTGCTGGAGATCAGCAGCGCCCTGCTCGCGCTCGAGGAAAGCGACCCCACGGCCGTGTTCGGTTTTCCGGACGATCTGAAGCTGCGCTCGAGCATGACGCTCTTCGCTGCCGCCGCTCCGGACGAGCCGGTGTTTTCCGCCGTGCTCGACAAATTCTTCGGTGGGCAGCCGGACGCGCGCACGCTGCAGATCCTCGGACTGTAAGGAGGCATTGCCATGGAAAACCTGACCGAAACAAAACTCACATCCGAAAAAATCTACAGCGGCTGTATCCTCGATTTTTACCGCGACACCGTACGCCTGCCCAACGGCGGCACCGCGCCGCGCGAGCTGACGCGCCATGTGGGCGCGGTGTGCATCGTGCCGCTGCTCGACGACGGGCGCGTGATCGTCGAGCGGCAGTTTCGCTACCCGGTGAATGAGGTCATCACGGAGATCCCCGCCGGCAAGCGCGACAGCCGCGACGAAGCGCCCGATGACGCCGCACGCCGCGAGCTGCGCGAGGAGACCGGCATCACGGCGCGCGAGCTCATCCCGCTCGGAGCGTTCTACCCCGCCGCCGCGTACTCGGACGAGGTCATCTGGATGTACCTCGCCCGCGGCCTGACTTTCGGCGAGCAGCAGCTCGACGACGACGAATTTCTCAATCTTCAGGCCGTGCCGCTCGAGGAGCTTGCGCGCGACGTGCTCGCCGGGCGCATCCCGGATGCAAAGACACAGGCAGCCATCCTGCGCGTGTACTGCATGGAGCGCGGCTTCGAGCCGAAATAACACAGGCGGCGGTCAGATGACCGCCGCCTGCCGCTTGGCATTGGGGTACGCTCAGTGCCGGCGGAACAGCCCCTTTTTCTCATAGGGGGCGCAGGTATAGCCCGTGAGCGCGTAGCCGAGCTTGGAAAAGACCGGGCGCAGCTCCGCCTCCGGGATCGCCGTCTCGGAGAGAATGACCGTCTCGCCCCGGCTGTGCGAGGACGTGACCTTCTTGACCGGAAACGCATTGCGAACCGCATCGTTGACGTGGCTCTCGCACATGGCGCACATCATACCGTCTATATTCAGTGTGATCTGATACATGGGATACCTCCTTGAAAATCCGACTGGTTAGATGTATTTAATCTAGAGCGGATGATATCACTGCCGCGCGCGCGTGTCAAGAGCGCGGCGCAAAAAAGATCCTGCTGTTCTGGCTCGGTTTTATCCCGGACACGGAAAAACAAAGGCAGCTATTTCCGTCCCCGCACCAGAAACATCGGGGTGGAGGCGAAGCTGATCGTTTCCTCCTCCGACCAGACGCGCTTCCAGACTGTCTCATCGGCCTCGGCCTTCAGGCCGAGGGAGGCAAGCTGCTGCAGATCCCACGCGGGGCGCGCGATTTTTGACAGCGGCACGCGGCGGGCGATCTCCTCCATCACGTCGAAGTGCTCGCCCTCGGCCTCTACGTTCTGATCCCGGACGCCGCGTTCGGCGCTGCTCCTGCGGTCACGGTCCCAGGCCGCCTGCGCGTCCTCATCGAAGAGATAGGCGTACCAGTTCGCGTCAAAATTCAGCAGCACGCCGCCCTTCTTCAGCACCCGCGTCCACTCGGCATACGCCCGATCGGGGTGCGGCAGATTCCAGGTCAGATTGCGGCTGATGACCGCGTCGAAGCGCTCGGGCGCGAAGGAGAGCGCCTCGGCGTTCATTTCCATAAAACATATCTCGTCGGCCAGAGGGCCGGCGTTTTCTTTTGCCTCGGCGAGCATGGCGCGGGTAAGGTCGATGGCCGTCACGACGCAGCCCAGCTCGCGCAGCAGGATGGCAAAGAAGCCCGGCCCGGTGCCGACCTCCAGCACCTGCAGGTCGGCGAGCGGACGATCGGGGAACCGCCGCGTCAGCTCTTCACATATGCAGTCCTTCCATCTCTGCCGCTGCGCCGTAGCCAGCTCCAGCCGGTTGACCTCCGAATAGCCGGGGGCACGGTCGGTCCAGTAGTTTTTATTCTCTTCAAGGATCGGGTCTCGGCACACCATAACTCACCATCGGGCCCTTCTCAATGATATTCAACGACGCGGTCTGATACAGCAGCACCCCGTCTGCGGGCGCGAGCTCCGTAAAGAGGCTTTTGCCGAAATAGTCGCGGATCTCGCCAAGCTTTTCGCCCTTCCGGAAACGGTCGCCCGGTTTTTTCTCCGGGTACCAGCAGCCGGTGCAGGGCGCGTCGTCGTTATACTCCAGCAGCTCCTGCTTGGGATAGCGGGTCCAGTCCCCGTCCAGTACGCCGAGTCGGCGCAGGATGTTGCGCACATCGGCCTTGTCCGCCTCGATCTCCTCCCGGCTGAACAGGCTGAGCTGGCCGCGCTCGATGAGCACACTGGGAACACCGTGGAGAGAGGCAAGATTATAAGCCCCGCCCGTGCGGCAGTGCGAGCGCACAACATACTTTACATTCACGCACGCTACCATCCGTTTCGCCGTCTCCTCGGCAGGCGCGTCGCCCAGATAATAGCAATAGGGAACCAGCGTCTCATAACCGTCGCCGCAGTGCAGGTCGATGTAAGCATCTGCGTTGCGGATAAAGACCTCGAAGAGCATATGCGCCAGCCGCTCGGCCTCGCTCCCCTCCCGGTCGCCGGGGAACACGCGGTTGAGATTTTTTCCGTCCTCAAAGACGCGGGACATGGTGCGGTTTTCAAAGCCCGAACGGTTGACCAGCGGAACAAGGACCACGTTGCCGCGCAGCGTGGAAACGTCAAGCTCATTGGACAGCTCGATGGCCGCCTGAATGCCGACGTATTCCGCGTTGTGGATGCCCGCCGTGATGAGCACGGTCGGTCCCGGCTGCTCACCGCAGAGCAGGACGTGCGGAACGTGCAGCTCGGTGCCCTCCACGTGGATATGATCTTTTACCGTTTTGCCCGGCGTCAACTCGTGCCCGGCGATCATTTTTGCTTGCATGGCAGCCTCCATTTGTTCTGTTACCGTATCATGCGCCACCCTTTTTGACAAGCCCCCCGGGGGGATCCGGAAGCGGGAAAAGGCCGCGGTCAACGCGAATTTTTATCCCCCTGGGGGGCTTACGCATGGAAGAAAGACAGAATATAATGTAAGCAGCCTGCATTTCCGTTTATTGGACAGGTGGCTGCGCAAGAGCGCAAGGGCCGCCGGCTGCAGCAGAGAGGGGAAGCATATGGAACTGATCAAGCATCGCGTAGCTCACTACTGGTCTCACCGGGCGGAGGCCTTTGAAGCGCAGAGACTGCGTGAATTCGACAGCGAGAAGCGGGCGCGCTGGCTCGCGGAGTTTTTCCGGTATCTGCCGCAGGGGCGGCCGCTCCGGGTCCTGGACATCGGCACGGGTACCGGCTTCTTCGCCTGCCTGTTTGCCGCCGAGGGGCACGAGGCGACCGGCATCGACCTGACACCGGACATGATCGAGCACGCCGAGCATATGGCCGCCGTTCTGGGGCTGGACGCCACGTTCCGGATCATGGACGCAGAAAACCCGGACTTCGAGCCGGAGAGCTTCGACGTGCTGGTGACACGGAATCTGACATGGACGCTGCCGCATGTCGAAAAGGCCTATCGGGAGTGGTACAGGATCCTCAAGCCCGGCGGTGTGCTCATCAACTTTGACGCGGATTACAGCGCCGCGCTGGAAGATGAGCAGCAAGGAGGAAAGAAGCACGAGCTGCCCGAAAACCACGCGCACAAGCTGGTGCCGGACGATCTGATGGCCGAAAACGATGCCATCACGATGGAGATCGGCGCCTATCACGGGCCACGCCCGCAGTGGGACGTGCAGCTGCTCATCGAGGCCGGCTTTGAGCGTGTCACCGTGGACAAAGGCGTTTATAAACGCATCTATGCCGAGATCGACGAGTTCATCAATCCCACGCCGATCTTCACCATTGCAGCGTTCAAATAACAGGAGAGGCACGGCATGAAAAACTACGCGCTCAAGCGCCTGCTGCAGCTGATCCCGATCCTGCTTGCGATCACATTTTTGTCCTACGGCATGATGCGAATTGCAGGCAGCGACGTGGTCGAGCAGAAAATGGAGAACACGAGCGGCACGGTTTCGCAGGAAATGATCGACAACGCCAGAGCAGAGCTGGGTCTGGACAAGCCCTTTGTCGTGCAGTACTTCACGTGGCTCGGCAATCTGCTCAGGGGTGACATGGGCACCTCCTACGTCTCGAACAAGCCGGTGTTCTCAACCTTCGTCTCCAAGCTGCCGGCCACGCTTTTGCTGACGGCCGTTTCCATATTGCTGACTGTGCTGATCTCGATCCCGCTCGGGATCTGGTCGGCGGTGAAGCAAAACACGGCGACCGATTACGTGATCCGCACGGCGAGCTTTATCGGCAACTCTCTGCCGAACTTTTTCGTCTCCCTGCTGCTGATGTACTTTTTTGCGATCAGGCTCGGCTGGTTTCCGGTCATCTCCGGCGGCGTCAGCCTGCAGAGCGTGGCGCTGCCCGCCCTGACGCTGGCGATCGCCATGTCGGCCAAGTATCTGCGGCAGGTCCGCGCAACCGTTCTGGATGAGCTGAGCAAGGATTATGTGCTCGGCGCCAGGGCCAGAGGCGTAAAGTTCTCCACGACCCTGATCAAGAGCGTCATGAAGGCCTCGCTCGTGACGATCATCACGCTGCTGACGCTTTCGATCGGCTCACTGCTCGGCGGCACGGCCATCGTCGAGTCCATCTTCATGTGGGACGGCGTCGGCAAGCTGGCGGTGGATGCGATCAACATGCGCGACTACCCGATCATTCAGGCCTACGTGATGTGGATGGCCATCATCTACGTCGTGGTCAACCTGATCACCGACCTGAGCTATCACTTCCTTGATCCGAGGATCCGGCTGGGAGGGATCGAGCGATGAACGAAACCGTCACAGTCCGTGTGCAAAAAGTCAGGAAGAACCGTATCAGGATCCGTCTGACCCTCTTTCTGATCTTAGCGGCAGCGCTGCTTCTCGTTGCGATCTTTGCGGACAAGATCGTCCCCTACGACCCCTATGCGCAGGACCTGTCAAAGTCGCTTCTCCCGCCTTCGGCCGAGCACTGGATGGGCACCGACCGCTACGGGCGCGACATGTTCTCCCGCGTTGTGGTCGGCGCGCAGACAAGCATCTTCTCCACGCTGGCGCTCGTCGGCGTCATCTCGGTCTTCGGAACCGCCGTCGGCACGCTCTGCGGCTACTACGGCGGCGCGATGGACTCCGTCGTGATGCGCATCTCGGACGTGTGTCTGGCCTTTCCGGGGCTGGTCTTTGCCCTGGCGATCGCGGCGATGCTGGGCGGCGGCGTCGGCAACGCGGTACTCGCGCTGGCGGTCATCAGCTGGCCGAAATATGCGCGCGTGGCGCGAAGTCAGACGCTGGCGCTCAAAAGCAGCGGCTTTGTGGCTGCGGCACGGCTCTCCGGCGACAGCTCCATGCAGATGATCCTGCGGCATATCCTGCCGAACATCCTCGGCCCGATCCTGGTCACGGCCATGCTGGACATCGGCACGATGATGATGGAGCTCGCAGGGCTGAGCTTCCTGAATCTCGGCGCGCAGCCGCCCACGGCCGAGTGGGGCAATATGATGAGCGGCGGACGCAGCATGCTGCAGACTTACCCATGGCTCGTGCTGTCGCCCGGCTTCGCGATCTTCCTGTCGGTCGTGATTTTCAACCTTCTGGGCGACACCGTGCGCGACTACATGGACCCAAAGAACTCCCGGGCACGATAATTCGGGCCCTATATAAACAAAGGAAAGGAAACAGAGAACATGAAAAAGATCCTAGCTTCCCTTCTGGCGCTCTGCCTCTCGCTCGGCATTCTGGCCGGCTGCGGCAGCTCCAACACACCCGCCCAGTCCGGCGGAAAAAAGACCTTTGTCTTCGGCGACACCACCTTCAACGCCGAAAACGAAGAGCCGACGATCAACCCTCATGACGCCTATTCCGGCTGGGCCTGCATCCGCTACGGCGTCGGCGAGACGCTGATGAAGATCGCGGACGACGGCACGCTCGAGCCCTGGCTGGCGGAGAGCGCCGTCAACGTCAATGCGACCACCTGGGAGATCGTGATCAAGGATGCGGTCTGCTTCTCCAACGGCAAGAAGTGTGACGCCGCCGCGGTCAAGGCCTGTCTCGAGCACCTGATCGAGGTCCACGAGCGCGCTGCCGGCAACCTCAAGATCGCCTCGATGGAGGCCGACGGTCAGAAGCTGACCATCGTCACCTCCGAGCCCAACCCAATTCTGATGAACTATCTCTCCGAGGCCTACGGCTGCATCATCGACATGGAGGTCGGCATCCCCGACAACGGCTGCGTCGTCGGCACCGGTCCCTATGTGGCGACCGAAGTCGTCACGGACGACCATGTGAATCTCATCAAGAACGTCAACTACTGGGACGGCGAGGTGAAGGTCGACGAGATCACCGTCCGCACCATTTCCGACGGTGACACGCTGGCCATGGCACTCCAGTCCGGCGAGATCGACGCGGCCTACGGCATGGCCTATGCCAGCTATCCGCTCTTTGAGAACGACAACTACAAATTCACCAGCATCCAGACCAGCCGCTGCTTCTGGGGCATGATGAACCTCCACAAGGAGAACTCCGGCTACACGGTCATGAGTGATCCCGCCGTGCGCAAGGCGATCGCCATGGGCATCAACAAGCAGGACTTCGTCGACGTGCTGCTCAACGGCTACGGCTACACCGCGACCGGCGCCTTCCCCGACAGCTTCGCATTCGGTCAGGGCATTCAGACCGTGTCCTTTGATCCCGATCAGGCCAGGGCCGAGCTGGAGGCCGCCGGCTGGGTCGACACCGACGGCGACGGCATCCGCGAAAAGAACGGCGTCAAGCTCACGATCCGCTGGCTGACCTACCCGTCCCGTCAGGAGCTGCCCCTGCTGGCCGAGTCCGCGCAGTCCACGCTCAAGGACATCGGCATTGACGTACAGATCAACTGCACCAAGGATCACAACAGCATCCGCAAGGATCCCACGGCATGGGACATCTGGGTCAGCGCCAACGTCAACGCCGGCCTGGGCGATCCCCAGAACTTCTTCGACACCTACTGTCTGGACAAATCGGTCAAGAACTCCGGCGGCCACCACAGCGACAAGCTCGAGAAGCTTGCCGTCCAGCTGCGCACCACCTTCGATCCGGCCGAGCGTGCGAAGATCGCCGTCGAGATGCAGCAGCAGCTGTTGGACGACAACTCCTACGTCTTCTGCTCCTTCCTGCGCATGAGCATGATCATGAAGGCCAACGTCTCCGGCCTCGAAGCACACACCTGCGACTTCTATGAGCTGACCGCAGATCTCGATATCCAGTAAGCAAAAGAAAGAGGGGCGGAAGCATCCGCCCCTCAGTTCCCCCGACGGACATGGGCTCAGCGCGGAAGGTTTCCGTTTTGAGCCGATGCCCGTTTTTCAGACAACATCCGAATGAGGTCGTTTTATGGCAGTATTATTGGACTATCAGCATGTGGAGGTCTCCTTCAACGGGGATCCCGTCGTCCATGACGTGAGCTTTCAGCTCCATTCCGGCGAGATCCTCGGTCTGGTGGGTGAGTCCGGCTCCGGAAAATCCACGCTGCTCAAGGCCGCGATGGGCCTTCTGGGCAGCAGCGGCATGGTCACAAGAGGCGACATCTGGTTTGAAGGGAAAAGCCTTCCGGACGTGCCGCCCAAGGAGATGCGCAGGATCTGCGGCGAGAAGATCGGCATGATCTTTCAGGACTGCGGCGCGTCCCTGAGCCCGACCCGCACGATCGGCGAGCAGATCATCGAGAGCATGGCGGCGCACCGCAAGGTGGATGTGGCCGAGGCAAAGCGCGCCGCGCTGGAGCTCTTTGAAAAGCTGCACTTTCAGGACGGTGAGCGGATCTGGGACAGCTATCCCTTCGAGCTCTCCGGCGGCATGAATCAGCGCGCGGGCATCGCGATCGCCATGCTGATGAATCCGACCGTTCTCCTGGCGGACGAGCCCACCTCCGCGCTCGACATGGCCGTACAGCGGCAGGTCGTGGAGGAAATGCTGCATGTCCGCGAGGCCTTCGGCACCGCGATCATCATCGTGACGCACGACATCGGCGTCGTCTCCGCGATGGCCGACAGCATCGTCGTGCTCTCCAACGGCCGCGTGATGGAATACGCAGCGGCGAAGGACGTGCTGGAAAACCCGCAGAATGACTACACGGTAAAGCTGCTGAGCGCAGTCCCGAGACTGAGGAGGGAGAAGGCATAAATGGAACCGATCCTGAAGGTCGCAGACCTCTCCAAAGCCTTTTCCCGCGCCGGCAGGGATGCATTTTTCGCCGTCGATCATGTGAGCTTTGAGGTACAGCCCGGTGAGATCCTCGGCATCGTGGGCGAATCCGGCTCCGGCAAGTCCACGATCGCCAGGCTCATCACCCGCCAGATCGACGCCACCGGCGGGCAGATCTTCATCGACGGGCAAGATATCACCCGGCTCAGGGGGAGGGATCTGATCCCGGTCTACGCGAAGATCCAGATGGTCTTTCAGTCACCGGCCGACTCCTTCGATCCGCGCCGCACACTGGGCGACGGCATCTGCGAGAGCCTGCGCAACAAGGGCGTACCGAAGGCCGAACGCGAGGCAAAGGCACGCGCGCTGCTGGAAAGCTGCGGCCTGCCGGCCACGTTTCTCGCGCGCTATCCGCATCAGGTCTCCGGCGGCCAGTGCCAGCGCGCGGCCATTGCAAGAGCGCTGATGAACGACCCGCGCATCCTCATCTTTGACGAGGCCACCTCCGCACTGGACGTGACCGTGCAAAAGCAGATCATCGAGCTTCTGCAGCAGCTGCAGAAGGAAAGGAAGCTGGCCTATCTCTTCATCTGCCACAACATCGCGCTGGTACAGCAGTTTTGCGACAGGGTCATCGTGCTCCATGACGGCAGGATCGTGGAGAGCGGTCTGCCCGACGAGGTCATCCTGCACCCGCAGTCGGATTACACCAGACGGCTTGTCGACGCTGTTTTCTGAGCGGCAGAGCCTTGCTGTTTCCCCCGGCACGGCTCAGACTTACGGTTCAACGGATCGGCTCATCAGACCGCCGCCGCGCTGAAAGCCAAAAGCCGCCTGCTATTGAAGGTCCATAAAAAAGACGAGATTTTCATCCGTGAAAATCTCGTCTTATTGTTTTGCTGCTCACGCCTTCGGGAAGATGGCGCGGATGGTCGTGCCCGTGCCCGGCGTGCTCTCAAGCTCGATGCGGCCGTGGTGCAGCTGCATGGCGTGCTTGACGATCGAGAGCCCAAGCCCCGTGCCGCCGGACGCCTTCGAGTGGCTCTTGTCCACGCGGTAGAAGCGCTCGAACACGCGCGCCTGATGCTCCGGCGCGATGCCGATGCCGGTGTCGGCAACGGTGACACTGCTTCCGCCGGCGTCGTGCGCAACGGTGATGTCCACACGGCCGCCGTCACGGTTATACTTGATGGCGTTGTCGCAGAGATTGTAGACGATCTCATAGAGCAGGCGGCGCACGCCGGGGATCACAGCGGGCTCGCCCTGCACGCTGAGCGTGATCTGCCGCGCTGCCGCGGCGTCCTGCAGCGTCTCCGCCGCCTCCTGCGAAACTGTGAGCAGGTCGACGGGCTCGGTCGGCAGCTCGCCGCCCTCGTCGAGCTGGGACAAGCGGATGATGTCGTCAATGAGCGTGACGAGGCGGGCGGCCTCGGTATGGATATGGCCGACGAAGCGCGGCAGATCGTCGGGCCTGACCATGCCGTTTTCGATCAGCTCGGCGCTGCCGATGATGCCCTGCAGCGGCGTCTTGAGCTCGTGCGAGACATTCGCCGTGAACTCCCGGCGGTTGCGCTCGGCAAATTCCTGCTCCGTGATGTCAAAGGCGAGGATGACCGTGCCGATCGGCTTCCCGTCGGACGCGATGCGGCTGATGTCGAACTGATAGACGCGCCCCGCGCGCTCGGCGCGCACCTCGCTGTGCCCGTCGCCGGCGGCGGCCTGAATGGCGGCACTGATCTCGTGGCTGCGCTCGACGGTGAGAAAGTCCTGACCGGTGCACTGCCCGTCCGCGCCGAAGAGCGCCTGTGCCGCGGCGTTGATGCTCAGAATGTCGCCGTGCTCGTCGAGCAGGACGAGCCCCTCGCGCATACTGCCGGTGATCTGCGTGAATTCATCGGTCTTTTCGCGCAGCTCGCGCAGCTGCGTTTGGATCTCGACGTGCTGGTGGTGGATGCGCTTGAGCAGCGGCGAGAGCTCCTCATAGGCGTCGTTATCGAGCGGGTGCTCGAGATCGAGGCTGTTGAGCGGATCGACGATACGCCGCGACAGGCGCCTGGCCAGCATGCCCGAGAGGATGAGCGCCACAATGAGCACGAGCAGCAGCGGCTGGAGCATACCGACGGCGATCATGCCGACCGTCGCTCGGCTGATGGAGATGCGCAGCACCGTACCGTCCGTGAGCCGCTGGGCATAGTACATGGTCTTTTCCATAAGCGTCGAGGAATAGCGCGTGCTCTCGCCCGTGCCGGTGCTCAGCGCCTGACCGACCTCGGCGCGCGCGGCGTGGTTTTCAAGGCTCTCGGCATCGGTCCTGGTATCGTACAAAACGCTGCCGTCGGCCGCGATCCACGTCAGGCGGCAGCGGTCGGCCGTCAGCTGCGAGAGATAGTCCGTGCCGCTGCTTTCCACGGCGGCCGAGGCAAGACTCAGCTCGTCGCGCAGCTGGTTTTCTTCCACGCCGCCGAAATAGCTGTAGAGAAAGCCCATGATGATCAGCAGGCTCGCCAGCAGCACGGCGCCGGCCACGAGGAGGATGGATTGAAAGATTTTCTTGGTCATGTCGTTGCCTCCATACGGTAGCCAACATTGCGCACCGTCTCGATCCGCCGTCCGTAAGGGCCGAGCTTCTGCCGGAGCGTCCGGATGTGCATATCGACCGTGCGGGTCTCGCCGCAGAAGTCCATGCCCCAGACCTCCTGAAAGAGCTGGTCACGCGTGAACGCCATGCCCGGATGGGACAAAAACAGGCGCAGGAGCTCAAATTCTTTATATGTGAGCGCGACGCGCGCGCCGTCGACTGTGACCGTGTGTGCATCGAGGTCGACGACGAGCCCGCCGCTGCGCAGCAGATGCGCAGCCTTGTCCGGCCGGCAGCGGCGCAGCACCGCCTTGACGCAGGACACCAGCTCCATCACGCCGAACGGCTTGACGAGGTAGTAGTCCGCGCCGAGGTCGAGACCGCGGATCCTGTCATACTCCGCACCCTTGGCCGTCGCCATGACGACCGGGATGGTGCGCAGCTCCGCCGACGCCTTCATACGCTGCAGCAGCTCGATACCGTCCACGCCGGGCAGCATCACATCGAGCACGACCAGATCCGGCTTTTGCGTCTGCAGCGCCGACCAGAACGAGACGCCGTCGTCAAAGCCGCGGGCCTCAAAACCCGTGGACGAGAGCGTATAGACCTCAATGTCGCGGATGCTGGCGTCGTCCTCAACACACCAGATCATGTCCTACCCCTCCTTGTGCACCCCGGTGACCGAGAAGATCACCCACTCGGCGATGTTCGTTGCGTGGTCGCCGATGCGTTCGAAGTATTTGGCGATCATGAGCAGGTCGAGCGCGTACTCCCCGTCTTCGGGGTGGGCGGCAATCTTGTCGATCAGCCGGCGCTTGACCTCATCGAAGGCGTTGTCCACGACATCGTCCTCGGCAATGACCGTCTCTGCCAGCATTGTATCACGCTGAACGTAGGCGTCAACACTTTCCGTGACCATATGGATGGTCGAGCGCGCCATTTCGCGCAGCAGATCGTCATTTTCCGCCGAACGGCCGGCGAGAAACTGGATGATCTCCGCAATGTCCTCGGCCTGGTCGCCGATGCGCTCCATGTCCGTAATCATTTTCAGCGCCGCCGAGATCTGGCGCAGATCGCGCGCGACAGGCTGCTGCTGCAGCAGGAGCTTGAGGCACAGCGACTCGATATTGCGCTCCTTCTGGTCGATCTCCGCGTCGAGCGGCCCGACCTTCTTCGCCAGCTCCGGATCCGCCTCCGTGAGCGCCTTGGACGCGAGTGCGATGACTTCCTCGCACAGTGCGCCCATCTCGATCATCTCCTTGTTCAGGAGTGCGAGCTGTTCATCAAACCGGCTTCTCATCAGCCAAACCTCCCCGTGATGTAATCCTCCGTGCGCTTGTCCTGCGGCTGCGAGAAGAGCCGCTCCGTGTCGTCGCACTCGACGAGCTCACCGAGCAGGAAAAACGCCGTGCGGTCGGAGATACGCACCGCCTGCTGCATGTTGTGCGTGACGATGACGATCGTGTACTGCTCCTTGAGCTGCATGGCCAGCTCCTCGATCTTCGACGTGGAGATGGGGTCGAGCGCGCTTGTGGGCTCGTCCATGAGCAGCACCTCGGGCTCGACCGCAAGTGCGCGGGCGATGCACAGTCTCTGCTGCTGGCCGCCGGAGAGACCGAGCGCGTTTTTGCGCAGGCGGTCTTTCACCTCGTCCCAGATGGCCGCGCCGCGCAGCGACTTTTCGACGATCTCGTCGAGCTTCGCGCGGTTTTTGATGCCGTGCGTGCGCGGACCGTAGGCGATGTTGTCGTAGATGCTCATCGGGAACGGGTTCGGCTTCTGAAAGACCATGCCGATCTCGCGCCGCAGCTCGTTGACGTCCGTGCCGGGGGCAAAAATGTCCTGCTCGCGGTAGCGCACATCGCCCGTGATCTTCACGCCGGGGATGAGGTCGTTCATGCGGTTGAGCGTTTTGAGAAACGTGGACTTGCCGCAGCCGGACGGCCCGATGAGCGCCGTGATGCTCTTTTCCGGAATGTTCATGCTGATATCGTGCAGCGCCTGATGATCTCCGTACCAGAGATCCAGACCCTGAACCGTCATAATATCGCTCATAGGCTTCTTTTCCTCCTGAAGTATCTCTCGACGAGCATGGCCGCGCCGTTGATGAGCAGCGTGAGGAGCATCAAAATGGCGGCGATGGCAAAGGCCACGTCGAATTGTCCCTGTTCCTTGGCGTAGACGTAGAGCGCGACGGTGAGCGTGGCGCCCGCGCTGCTCAGCCCGTCGAAAAAGCCGTTGAGCGCGTGGGCAAAGCCCGCCGTGAACAGCAGCGCCGCCGACTCGCCGAGGATGCGCCCGACGGACAGGATGCAGCCGGTGATGACGCCGTCCACACAGCCGGGCAGCACCACCGTGCGGATGACGCGCCACTTGCCCGCGCCGAGACCGAACGCGCCCTCGCGGTAGCTCTGCGGCACGGTCTTGAGGCTCTCCTGCGTGGTGCGCATGATGGTCGGCAGGTTCATGATGACGAGCGTGAGCGCGCCCGCGAGCAGCGATGTTTTCATGTTCAGAAACTGGCAGAAAAACAGCATGCCCACAAGCCCGTAGATGATCGACGGGATGCCGGAGAGTGTCTCGGCCGCGTATTCGATGACGCCGATGACGCGGCGGTTCGTGGCGTACTCGGTCAGGTAGATGGCCGCGCCCACGCCGAGCGGCAGGACAATGAGCAGCGTTGCGATGACGATGTAGAGCGTGTTGAGCAGGTCCGGCAGGATGCCGATGCGGTCAGACAGATAGCTCGGCGCGGTGGACAGCAGCGTCCACGACACGTTCGGCAGCCCCTTGACGAGCACATAGGCGATCAGAAACAGCACCAGCGCCGCCGTGATCACAGCCGCCGCACCCATGAGGATGCGCATAGCGAGGATGTAGGCTCTGCGGCTGCCGGAAATGGCTTTCTTTTTCATCCCTTGCCCTCCTTATTGCGCTTGAGGAAGAAGTTGAGCGTGGCGTTGATGAGCATGATGAACAAAAACAGCACCAGCGCGATGGAAAACAGCGCCTGCCGCTGCAGGCCGCCGGAGTAGGACATTTCGCTCGCGACGGCAGTGGTCAGAAAGCGCACGCTCTGAAACAGCGTCGGCATGTTCGGCACGTTGCCGGACACCATCATGACGGCCATGGCCTCGCCGATGGCGCGGCCGACGCCGAGCACGACGGCGGCGGCGATGCCGCTCCTGGCTGCCGGAACGGAGACGCGGAAGTACGTCTCGACCGGCGTCGCGCCGAGCGCGAGCGACGCGTCCTCATACTCGGGCGGCACGGCCTCGAGTGCCGTGACGGACACCTTGATGATCGACGGCAGGATCATGATCGCCAGCACGACGATGGCGGCGAACAGGCTCGCGCCGTCGGCCAGATGAAACACCTTGCGGATGCCCGGCACGAGCACGAGCATGCCCACGAGGCCATAGACCACCGACGGGATGCCGGCAAGCAGGCTCACGGCCGCGGACATGACACTGCGGATGCGCGGCGGGGCGACCTTCGCCAGATACACCGCCGTCAGAAAGCCGATCGGCACGCCGAGTACGATCGCGCCCGCGGTGCCGTATACACTTGTGAGAATGAACGGCAGGATGCCGTAGGACGGCTCCGCCGCCGTGGACGCCCACGTCTTGCCGAACAGGAACGGGATGAGCCCGATCTGCCGGATGGCGGGGATGCCGGAGACGATCAGGTACACGCTGATGAGCAGTACGCACCCGACGGTGATGAGGCCAAGGAGCAAGAACACGCCGTGCACGACCGTCTCCAGAGCTTGAGATTTCTTTTTCATATCCAGCACCTCTGTATATACCAAAGGCGGCCGGAAGAACCAGCCGCCTTGCGCTTACCTGTGACTCAGGCCACCGGGACTGCGCCCGCCGCGGAGATGATGGACGCGGCATCCGCAGAGATCGCGAAGTCGAAGAACTTCTGCGCAGTCTCGCTCAGGGCAGTGCCCTCCTTCGTCACGAGGACGAACGGACGCTGCACGAGATAGGTGCCGTCTTTGACGGTTGCTTCCGTCGGGGCCACACCGTTGACGGTCAGGGCCTTGACGCTGTCCTTGATGGCAGCCAAGGAGGCATAGCCGATCGCGTTCGGGTTCTGGGACACGGTGGTGATGACATCGCCCGTGGAAGTCAGCTCCTGACGGTACTGGCAGGCGTCCTTGGTCTCGGTGATGGACTCGAAGCCGTCACGCGTACCGCTGCCGGCCTCGCGGCCGATGAGGACGATCTCGGCATCCTCGCCGCCGACATCCTTCCAGTTGGTGATCTCACCGGTGTAGATCTTGGCGATCTGCTCCAGGCTCAGATCCTTGACCGGATTCTGGGGGTTGACGATGATGGCGATGCCGTCGAGCGCAACGATGGTCTCCTTCAGGCCGGAGGCCTTCTCGTCGTCCTTGAGCGCGCGGCTCGACAGGCCGATGTCGCAGCGGCCTTCGGAGACGGCCTGGATGCCGGAGCCGGAGCCAGTCGGGTTGTAGGTGAAGGTCGTGCCCTTATTGGCTTCCATAAAGGATTCGCCGAGCGCGCCGATGACCTTTTCCATCGAGGTGGAACCGTCGGTCGCGACCGTGCCGCCCGCGGCGGTCGTGCCGTTGTCGTTTGCCTTCTGGCCGCAGCCCGCGAACAGCGAGAGTGCCATGACGGCAGCACACAAAACAGGAATGATCTTTTTCAAGATGAAGTGCTCCTTTCGAACTTCAATTTTGGTTTTTGTTTTTTGTTCCCTACGCTTCACAGGATACGCAGAGGATGTAAAAACGAAAAGAGCGCTTATGTAAAATGCGTGTAAAATTGTAAAATGCCGCGGTTTCCGGCGTGCTATCCGCTTGCTTTCCTGTTTTGTGTTGAAAATCAGACATTTCATGCGCGACTGTCAGCAAAAATCCCGTGAAAAATCTGCACACATTTTCATCCCCTACGGGGGGTTACGGTTTCGGCCGCCGTCCGTTATACTAATGACAATGCTCCGAAACGGAGAAATACAGGAAGAGAGGATACACGCACTATGCGAAATCGAAGATGGATCTGCCTGCTGCTGGCAGTGCTGATGGTGCTGGCCTGCACAGCCTGCGGCGCAAAGACGAACAACGACGCCTCCGGCGATGTGCGCACACTCACCGACGGCAAAAACCGCACCGTGGAAGTCCCCAAGCAGGTGGAGCGCGTCGTATGCGTCGGCGTCGGCGCGCTGCGCTACAGCTGCTATGTCGGCGCGGCCGACCGCGCCGTCGGCGTGGAGGATTATGAGACCAAGGCCGGCATGAGCCGCCTGTATAACTATGTGAACTTCGATAAGTTCAAGGATCTGCCCGTCACCGGCACGAACGGCGAGCCGTACGTGGAGCAGATCATCGACGTCGCGCCGCAGGTCATCGTCATGAGCGCCTACGCCTCGTGCGACGCGGACGAGCTGAGCGCGAAGACCGGCATCCCGGTCTTTGTCGTGCCCGGCAGCGACACCACGCTCGATGACGCCGCCTACGAGACCATCCGTCTGCTCGGCGAGCTCTACGGTCTCGAGACGCGCGCACAGGAGCTGACCAAGTACCTCAAGGGCATCCAGACCGACCTTGACACGCGCACGGCCAAGATCGCGGACGATCAGAAGCCGTCCGTCTACGTCGGCGGTGTGTCCTTCAAGGGGCAGCACGGCTTTGAGGGCACGGAGGCCGGCTACGGCCCGTTCGCGCTCATCCACGCCAAGAACCTTGCCGACACGACCGGTCAAGCCGGCGCGTTCAACATTGACACCGAGCAGGTGCTTGCCTGGGATCCGGACGTTATTTTCCTCGATTTCAACGGCATGAGCCTCATCAACGAGGACTATCAGGCGCACCCCGATTTCTATAAGAGCCTGAGCGCCGTACGCGACGGCAAGGTCTACTCGCAGATCTCGTTCCGCTCCTGCGCCTCCAACCTTGAGACGGCGCTGGCCGATGCCTACTATGCCGCCTGCATGCTGTATCCGGAGCAGTTTGCAGACGTTGACCCCGAGGTCAAGGCCGGTGAGATCTTCACGGAGCTGCTCGGCTCGAACCCCTATCCCGATCTGAAGGAGGCCGGGTATGCATTCCGTGCCATCACCATCGGCGAGTAAGCCGCAAATTTCCGATTACACCCGCATACGCGCCAGAAGCATCCGCTTTCTGATCCTTCTGGCAGCGGTGCTGGCGCTGGCGTTCTTTTTGTCGCTGCGCGCCGGGTCATACAACACGCCCGCTGCCGAGCTCATCCGGGGCATTTTCGGCCGCGCGGCGGACAATAAGATCAACCTCGTCATCCGCAACAACCGCCTGCCGCGCATCTGCACCGCCATGGTCTCCGGCGCGGGGCTCGGGCTCGCGGGCTGCATTCTGCAGTCCGTGCTGCGCAACCCCCTCGCCTCGGCCTCCACGCTCGGCGTGTCGCAGGGTGCGACGTTCGGCGCAGCCGTCGCCATCATCGGCCTCGGTCTGACGCACACGGGCAGCTGGGCCATCCCGCTGTGCTCGTTTCTGGGTTCGCTGCTCGTCGCCGCCGTCATTCTCGGCCTGAGCCGGTTCAAGCAGGTCTCCTCGGAGGGCATCGTGCTCGCGGGCGTCGCCATCAGCTCCATGCTGACCGGTGCGACCACGCTGCTGCAATACTTCGCCGATGAGGTCGCGCTCTCGTCGCTCGTGTTCTGGACCTTCGGCGACCTCGGCAGCACGAGCTGGCAGTCCCTGCGCGGCATGGCGCTGGCTGTGCTGCTGCTGATCGTCTACTGCTATCTGCACCGCTGGGACTACAACGCCCTGCTCTCCGGCGAGGAGACGGCGCTGAGTCTCGGCATCAACGTCCAGCGGCTGACGCTGACAAACGTTGTGCTCACGTGCCTTGTCTGCTCGATCATCGTGTCGAATGTCGGCCTCATCAACTTCATCGGTCTGGTCGCGCCGCACATCGTGCGCATGGTCGTCGGCAACAACTACATCTACCTCATCCCCGGCTCGGTGCTCGCTGGTGCGGCGCTGCTGCTGCTGAGCGATCTGGTCGCGCGCGTGGTCATCATGCCCGTCATTTTGCCGATCGGCGCGCTGACGGCGTTCCTCGGCGGCCCGCTGTTTTTGTATCTGCTGTTCAAGGGGAGGCGTCAGACATGATCCAGGTCGACCACCTCTGCTATCACTACAAGGGCGGACGCCCGATCCTGCGCGACGTGAGCTTTGAGCTTGACAGCGGCCACTTTCTGGCCGTGCTCGGCAACAACGGCGTCGGCAAGAGCACGCTGCTCAAGTGCATCAACCGCATCCTCACAGCCGACAGCGGCAGCTGCCGCATCGACGGCGAGGATCTGCTCGCGCTCTCGCACCGCGAGATCGCAAAGCGCGTGGCCTTCGTCGCACAGCACGTGCCAGACACGCAGATGACCGTGCACGACATGGTCATGCTCGGCCGCCGTCCCTACATGACCTGGGGCGTGACGGAGCACGACCACGACGTGGTGCACGATGCGATGCGCTATCTGAATCTGGAGGATATGCGCGGCCGGTTTCTCAACCAGCTCTCCGGCGGCGAGCGGCAGAAGGTCATGCTCGCCCGCGCACTGGCGCAGGAGCCGACGCTCCTGCTGCTCGACGAGCCGACCAGCAGCCTCGACATCCGCAACCAGTATCAGGTGCTGCAGATCACACGCGACCTCTGCCGCGAGCAGGATCTGACGGCGATGATCGTCATCCACGACCTGAATCTTGCCCTGCGCTTTTGCGACCGCTTTTTGCTGCTGCGCGAGGGCGAAGTGTACCGCTACGGCGGCGCGGAGATCTTCGATGCCGACGCGCTGCGCGATGTCTACGGTGTCAGGGGCAGCATCGTGCAGGTGCAAGGTCAGTCGCTCGTACTCATTGACGATGAAGAAAAGGAGAAACTATCATGACCAATTGGGAAAAATGCGTTGCCTTTCACGGCCACGCCTGCGGCGGTCTGACGATCGGCTACAAGGCCGCGTGCTACGCAGCCGAGCTGCTGGAGCTGGACTTCTCCGGCGATGAGCAGCTTGTGTGCATCGCGGAAAATGACGCCTGCGGCGTCGACGCCATTCAGGCGCTGCTCGGCTGCAGCGTCGGAAAGGGCAACCTGCTGTTCCATATGCGCGGCAAGCAGGCGTTTTCGTTCTACAACCGCACCACGGGCAAGTCCGTGCGACTGGTGCTGCGCGACCGTCCGGAGGGGATGACGCGCGAGGAGTCGTTTGACTACTTCCAGGCGCAGGAGCCGGCTGACCTGTTCGATGTCAAGCCCGCGACCATCGCGCTGCCGGGCAAGGCGAAGCTCTTCGACTCCTACCGCTGCGCGTGCTGCGGCGAGACGACCGGCGCCAACTGGATCCGTCTGGTCGACGGGCAGACGCTCTGTCTCGACTGCGCCGGAAGCTACGACCGCTTCGACGTCTGACAGCAATAAAAAAGATCCTGCTTCCGCATTGGAAGCAGGATCTTTTTTATCCGCGCAGCAGCGCAAGCTGATAAAACGCGACGGCGCTCGCCGCGGCGACATTGAGCGAGTCGACCCCGTGCGTCATGGGGATGCGCACGGTGTAATCGCACGCGGCGATCGTGCTGCCGGCCAGCCCGTCGCCCTCCGTGCCGAGCACGATGGCAAGGCGCGGCAAGGTGCGCAGGCGCGCATCGTCAATGCGCAGCGAATCGTCACGCAGCGCCATGGCCGCCGTGCGAAAGCCGAGCGTGTGCAGCGTCTCCTGCCAGTCGGTGTCCGCGGGCAGATACGTCCACGGCACCTGAAAGACCGTGCCCATGCTCACGCGCACGGCGCGGCGGTAGAGCGGATCGCTGCCCGCTGACGTGAGCAGCACGGCATCGACACCGAGCGCCGCCGCCGAGCGGAAGATCGCGCCGATGTTCGTCGGGTTCATCACATTTTCCAGCACGGCCACGCGCGCGGCGTTCGTGCACAGCTCTGCCACAGATGGCAGCGCCGGCCGGCGCATGGCGCAGAGCATACCGCGCGTGAGGTGAAAGCCCGTCAGCTGCGTAAGCACCTCGAGCTCGGCCGCGTAAACCGGGATATCGTCCGGGCAGCGCGCGAGGATATCAGACGCCTTCCCTTCTATATGGCGGCGCTCCATCAGAAACGACACCGGCTCGCATCCCGCATCAAGCGCACGGCCGATCACGAGCGGGCTCTCGGCGATGAAGAGGGCGTTTGCCGGGTCGGCGCGGTTGACGAGCTGGTTTTCCGTCAGGCGGGCGTACACGTCCAGCTCCGGCGCGGAGAAGTCCGTGATGTCATAGATCTTTGCCATGGCTGCATCTCTCTTTTCGATAAGGTCAGCTCATTATACCCGATTTTTCACGCGCACGCCACTGTATTTTTCCCGCCGGTGTATGCGCGCACGCGCGCCCGGGCATACTGCCTGTGAGGTGATCGGAATGCAACCAACGCAAAAAGAAGCCGGCCTGCTCAAGGATCTCAAGGATCAGGAGCAGCTGTGCGTGGACAAATACCGCCGCCACGCCGCCAGCGCCAACGACCCGCAGCTCAAAAACCTGTTTGAACAGCTGGCTCAGGTCGAGCAGCAGCATCTCGACGCGATCGCGCAGATGATGCAGGGCACGGTCTGCAAGCCCGCGGACTCCGCGACCGTGCCGGGCACGTTCACGGCCGCATACAGCAGCGCAGACTCGCCGCAAAAGCAAAACGACTGCTACCTCTGCTCGGACGTGCTCACGATGGAAAAGCACGCCTCGCACCTGTACGACACGTGCGTGTTCGAATTTCGTGATGCCGACGCACGCAGCGTACTCAACGACATTCAGGCGCAGGAGCAGCACCACGGCAAGGTCATCTATGACTACATGGCCGCAAACGCCATGTACGCCTGACTCCATCCACGCAAAAGCGGCGCCCCCGAACCCCGGGGGCGCCGCTTTCTGTCTGCGGAGATCACTTGCAGAGCCCGTAGCTCCCGGCCAGCTTCCGGAACGCCGGGAGCGAGCGCTCGATCTGTGAGCGCGCCACGCAGTAGGCAAGGCGCGCATAGCCCGGGCAGCCGAAATCATCGCCCGGAACGAGCAGGATGTCATAGTCCATCGCGCGGCGGCAAAACGCGCGCGAATCCGGCTCGGGCGACTTGAGGAAGAGGTAAAACGCGCCGTCCGGCCGCGCGCAGCGATAGCCCATGGCCGTGAGTGCACCGTAGATCAGCTCGCGGTTTTCGGCATAGGCCGCAATGTCCGCCGTCTTTCCGAGACACTCCGCCACGGCAAGCTGGAACAGCGACGACACACAGATATACCCCAATGCGCGCCCCGCGCCGAGCACGGCGGCGTGCACGGCGTCGTAGTCGTCCATGGCCGGGTGCAGGGCGAGAAAGCCCACACGCTCACCGGGCAGGGACAGCGTCTTGCTGTAGGAATAGCAGTAGATCGCGTTGGGATAGAGCGCGGGCAGGAACGGCACCTCCACCCCGCCGTAGACCAGCTCGCGGTACGGCTCGTCGGCGATGATGTAGATCGGGTGCCCGTAGCGCGCCTGCTTTTCGCGCAGCATGGCGCTCAGCGCCGCAAGCTCCGGACGCGAGATGACGACACCGGAGGGATTGTTCGGGGAGTTGAGGATGAGCAGCGCGGTCTTTTCCGTCACAGCGGCGGAGAGCGCCTCAAGATCGAGCGCGAACGTATCCGCCTTGCACGGCACGACGCGCACACTGCCGCCCGCCGCCTCGGCATAGACGGCGTACTCCGGGAAATACGGCGCGAGCACGATGGCCTCGTCCCCCGGGCAGAGGAGCGCGCGCGTCAGGATCGCCAGCGCGCTCGACGCGCCGTCGGTCATGTAGATATCCTGCGCGCGGTACGCCTCGCCGAATGTCTGCGTGAGGTAGGCCGCGACCTTTTCACGCACCGATGCCATGCCCGGTGCGGGCGCATAGGCGTGCAGTTGCGTGGGCGGCACGGTATGCAGCAGGCGCTCGATGGCCGCGTGCACACAGTCCGGCGGGTCGATGCTCGGGCTGCCGATGGAAAAGTTATAGACGTTTTCCGCGCCGATCTCGGCCGCGCGGCGCTCGCCGTAGGCCGCGATCTCACGAATGGAATTGCCGTTTGCGCCCCAGTCGATGAGCTGTTTTGAGATCATGCGTTTGCCTCCTCCAGATACTGTTTCAGGTACAAGATTGCCTGCCGGTAGCCCTCAAAGCCGAGCCCCATGTACGTTTTCACGCACGCCATGCCGGCGTAGGAGATCTGGCGGAAGGGCTCCCGCGTGCTGACGTCCGACAGGTGCACCTCCACCGCCGGAAGCGCCACGGCCTTGAGCGCGTCGAGAATAGCGACGCTCGTGTGCGTATAAGCCGCGGGGTTGATGACGATGCCGTCCGCCGTGCCATAGGCCGCCTGGATCGCATCGACGATCGCGCCCTCGTGGTTGGACTGGAACAGCTCGACCTCTACGCCCGCTTCGCGCGCCGCCGCGCGGATGAAATCCTGCAGCGCAGCAAAGTCCCGGCTGCCGTAGATGGCGGGCTCACGCAGACCGAGCAGGTTCAGGTTCGGTCCGTTGATGACGAGAAATTTCATGTCAGCACCTCCAGGATCTGCTGCACCGTCTGCTCCGGTGCGCCGTTGTTGTCGATGACCGCGTCGGCAAAGCGGGCGTACAGCGGCTCACGCTGCGCATAGAGCTCGGCGAGGTCGCTGCGCTGGGAGATGGGGCGCCCGTCCTTCGGCAGCAGCGCAAGGTCGCACTGCAGCCAGAAGATCGTGCCGTTCTGGTGCAGGAGCGGGTAGTTTTCCGCACGGCAGACGCTGCCGCCGCCCGTTGCGAGGATCGCGCCCGAACGCTTGCCGAGTTCTGCGAGCGCGGCCGTCTCCAGCGTGCGGAAGGCATCCTCACCGCCGGCGGCGAAGATGTCCGGGATGGGACGCCCCGCCGTCTCGACGACCTGCGCATCGCTGTCGAGCAGCGGCCGGTGCAGCCGCTCGGCGAGCAGCGCCGCGATCGTGCTCTTGCCGCTGCCGGGCATGCCGATGAGGACGATGTTCTCCATCTCCTGCCGCATGCGGCGGTAGATGCGCAGGATCTCGCCGTCATCAATGGTCGTGCCGGTGAACACCTCGCAGCTGCGCTTTGCCTGCGCCACGAGCATATACAGTCCGCCCGCACACGGAATGCCGAGCGCCTCCGCCTGCAGCAGCAGCGCCGTGCGCGCGGGGTTATACACCACGTCGAGTACGAGCGCGCACTGCGGGAACTGCCGCAGGTCGACGGCGGCCTTGCCGGTGTTCGGATACATACCGACGGGTGTGGTGTTGACGATCACCTGCGCATCGGCGTGGCGCCCGAGATTCGTGTAGTTGTCCTCGCCGCTGCGGGAGATGACCGTCACGCGCGCGCCAAGCTGCGCGAGCACGGCCTGAATGGTCGCGGACGCGCCGCCGTTTCCGAGCACGAGCGCCTTCTTCCCGGCAATGTCCACGCCGCTGTGACGCACAAGGTATTCAAAGCCGAAGGCATCGGCATTGTCGCCGTAGAGCGTGCCATCCGGCCGGCGGACGAGCACGTTCACGCTGCCGAGCTTTTGCGCAATCGGCGAGAGCCCGGCACAATACGGGATGACCGCCTTCTTATACGGGATGGTCACGTTGAGCGCGTCAAAATCGCCGCCGGTCAAAAACGCCGCAAGCGCGTCCGGCGCGACCTCATAGAGCCTGTAGGCATAGTCCGCAAGCTCTGCGTGGATGGCCGGAGAATAGCTGTGGCCGAGCTTTTCGCCCAGAAGTCCGCACCGCATCATACCACCTCCTGATAGCTGCCGAGATAGGAAAACTCCTCACACAGGCCCGGCAGTTCGCCCATGAGCTGGCGAAACTGCGGCGAATAGACCGAGGTCTCGAGGTCGAAATAGAACATGAACTCAAAGTCGCGCTCCGGCAGCGGGCGGCTCTCGAGCTTGTTGAGGTTGATGCCGAGCGCGTAAAACCGCGAGAGCACCTTGTACAGCGAACCCGGCTTGTGCGGCAGCACCATCATCAGGCTCGTGCGGTCGGCGCCGGGATAGATCTCGAGGTCCTTGGCGATGCAGACAAAGCGCGTGTAGTTGTTGCCCTGATCCTGCACGGAGGCGGCGAGGCTCTCCAGCCCGTAGAGCCCGATGCAGGCGCGCGAGGCGAGCGCCGCGACATCCGTGCGCCCGGACTCTGCCACGCGCTTTGCGGCCGCGGCGGTATTCTCGCAGCGCACGACCGTCACGCCCGGCAGACTCTGCAAAAAGCGGCTGCACTGGCTGATGGCCTGCTCGTGGGAGTAGATCTCCTTGATATCCGACATCTGTGCGCCGGGTCTTGCCAGCAGGCAGTGGTCGATCTTCAGGCGCACGCTGCGCACGATGCGGAAGTTGTGGCGCATCATGAGATCGTACACCGCGTTGACCGAGCCCGCCGTGCTGTTTTCCACCGGGATGACACCGTAGCGGCACAGGCCCTTCTCAATGGCGGAGAACACCGCATCAAACGTCGCACAGTAAAACACGTTCGGCAGTGTGAACAGCCGGTCGCACGCGAGCTGCGAGTACGCGCCCTCCACGCCCTGACAGGCGACGGCGGGGTGCTCCGGAAACAGCGGCGGCGTGTGCGCGATGGCGTGCTCGATCTCGGCCGTCAGCGGACTCGTGATGCCGAGCAGCCGGTTCTGGCAGCTGCGGCTGAGCTCGAAAATGAGCGAATAGAGCGACACCGTGTAATCACGCAGCGCCTCCGGCGCGCTGTCGGCGATCTGCTGCAGCTTCGCGCGCTCGCGCCCGGCGTCCAGCGCCGGAAGGCCGTGCGCCTTCTTGTAGCCGCCGATCTGCGCCGCGACGTCCATGCGCCGGTAAAACAGCGCAAGCAGCTGGCTGTCGATGTCGTCGATCTGGCGGCGATAGTCACTAAGTTCCATGGTCATGCTCCTCCGTTTGATTTCGTGGCTTCCGCTGCGGGGACGGCGGTCAATGCGGCCAGATCCGCCCAGAAGCGGGGATAGGATTTGTCGGTACAGGCGCGGTCCTGCACCGTGACGGGCGCCGTGCAGCCGCAGGCTGCGGCGGCCGCTGCCATGGCGATGCGGTGGTCATGCTGCGGGTCGACCGTGCCGCCGGTGAGCGCCGGACGTCCGCACACGGTCAGGCCGTCTGCGCGCACCGTCACCTGCGCGCCGAGCGCGCGCAGCATGGCCGCCGTGCTCTCGAGGCGGTCGGATTCCTTGAGCCGCAGACGGGCAGCGTTGACGATCTGCGTCTCCCCGTCTGCGAGCGCGGCGACGACGCTCAGCACCGGGATGAGATCCGGGATGGGCGCAGCGTCGATCATGATGCCGTGCAGTGTGCCGCGCCGTACGGTGACGGCATCCGGCTGCACGTGCACATCCGCGCCGAAGCGGCGCAAAACCTCCAGCACCGCACGGTCCCCCTGAGACGATGCCGCAGCCAGTCCCGTGACCGTGATGCCCGCGGGTGAGAGTGCACCCATGCACAGGAAAAACGCGGCGTTCGACCAATCGCCCTCCACACGGCACTGTGCCGGGAGCTGCGCCGTCTGCCCGCCGGGGACGGTATACGTCCGCGCATCTTTTTTCAGGCGGATGCCGGACAGGCGCAGCGCATCCTCCGTCATGGCGATGTAGCCTGCGGATTCGAGCCCGCCCGTCACGGTCAGGGTGCTCTCCCCCGCCAGACGCGGCAGCGCCATGAGCAGGCCGGAGATGTACTGCGAGGACACGTCGCCCGGCAGCGCATAGGCGCCGGGCCGCAGCTGCCCGCTGACGTGCAGCAGCGCGCCGTCGCGCCGGAGGGTCATGCCGTGCGCCGCAAGCACCGCATCGAGTGGGGCCAGCGGGCGCTGCGGCAGCCGCCCCTGCATGTGAAAGGTCACGTCCGCGCCGAGCGCCCCCGCGACCGGCAGCAGAAAGCGCAGCGTCGAGCCGCTCTCGTCGCAGAAGAGATCGGCGTGCTGCGGCATTTCCCCGGCAATGGGGACGATGTGCAGCGTGCCCGCGCCGTCGTCCGTGATGTCCGCACCGAGGGCGCGCAGGCAGCGCACCGTGGCGGCAATGTCGGCCGAGATGCCGTCACATTGCAGCGTCACCGGCTGCGCGCCGAGCGCGGCGCAGATGAGCAGGCGGTGCGCCTGCGATTTGGAAGCCGGGATGCGCACGCTGCCCGTGCGCGGCCCGGGGCAAACGGTCTGATTCATACGACGCCTCCGTCCGCGAGCCATGCGGGGATGTCCGCCGCCGGGACCGTCTCGATGCGGCAGCGGCCGATGCGCTCCGGCACGATGAGGTGCAGCGCCCCGTCGGCGATTTTTTTATCCGCGCGCGCGGCATCCGCGAGCGCATCGCGGCAAAAGTCCGTCTCCGTCGGCAGGCCGTACTGCCGCAGGAGCGCAAGGATCTGCGCGCAGGTATCGTCCGTGCAGATGCCGCGTCTGGCGGCGGCGCGCGCGATGATGGCCATGCCGATGGACACGCCGCAGCCGTGCGGCACGGTGTAGCCGCTGCACGCCTCGACCGCGTGACCGAACGTGTGGCCGAGGTTCAGCAGCTGGCGGCTGCCGCGGTCAAATTCGTCCGCCGCGACCAGATCGCGCTTCATGCCGACACAGGTCGAGATGACGTGCCCCACCTGCGCACTGACCGGGGCCGCGCGAAGCTCGTCAAAAAACGGCGCGCTGCGCAGCACGGCATACTTGATGACCTCGGCGCAGCCGTTGCGGTATTCCTCCGGCGGGAGGGTGCGCAGCGTGTCCGGGTCGCAGAGCACAAGGCTCGGCTGGTAGAAGCAGCCGACCTGATTTTTTCCGCTGTCCAGATTCACGGCCGTCTTGCCGCCGACGGAGGAGTCCACCGCGGCCAGCAGCGTCGTCGGCACCTGCACGAACGGGATGCCGCGCTGGTACGTCGCGGCGGCAAAGCCCGCGAGGTCGCCGGTCACGCCGCCGCCGAGCGCAACGATGAGGTCGCTGCGGCTCAGGCGGTGCGCCGCCAGAAAGTCCAGCAGCGCGGCGTAGGTGGCGAGCGTCTTGCAGTGCTCGCCGCCGGGATAGACAAACGTCACGACGCGAAAGCCCGCGCGCGTGAGCGATGCCTCCAGCCGCGCGGCATACAGCCCCGCCACGGTCTCGCCCGCGACGACGGCCGCCGTGCGCCCGGCGCCGAGCGTGCGCGCGATCTGCGCCCCGGCATCGTCGAGCAGTCCCGCCTGCACCAGCACGTCATATTCGCGCGAGGCGGTCACGTGGATGGTCGTCATCGGCCGTCCACCTCCTCCTTGCGCCGGCGGCCCTCGTCGAGCAGGCGCGTGAGCGTGGGCAGATCATCGCGCTGCATCGCGTCGCAGTACTCGCCCAGATGCGCCATAAATATGTCCAGCTCATGGAGCAGGTTATCCTTGTTTTCCAGAAAGAGCTCGGCCCACATCTCGGGGCTCAGCCATGCGACGCGGGTCATATCCTTGTAGCTGCCGGCAGAAAAGCCCTTGTGCTGTGAGGCCGTAGGGCTCTTGATATACGCATTCGAGACTACGTGCGCCATCTGCGAGGTGAAAGCGATCATCTCGTCGTGCGCCTCCGCCGTCGTGAACGAGAAGCGCGAGAAGCCCGCGGGCTTGAGCAGCTGCTTGACGCGGTCAAAGAGCAGCACATCGTCAAAGTCCGGCGGCACGATGACCATCGGCGCGCCATGATACATGGTCGCTTTCGCGTTCTTGAAGCCGGAGTACTGCGTACCGGCCATCGGGTGACCGCCGAGGAACGTAACACCGTGCTCCTTCGCGATCGGGAAGCACGCGGCACAGATGGTGCGCTTCGTGCCGCCGCAGTCGAGCACGACGGGGTGCGGGCCGATGTGCGGGGCCATGCGGCGGAACCACGCGATGGTCGCCTCCGGGTAGAGCGCAATGAGCACGAGGTCGCACGCGGCGACGTTGTCCTCCGTGAGCTCGCCGTCCACCTCGCCGCTCATCATGGCAAAATCGAGCACGCTGCGGCTGCGGTTCCAGGCGAGCACGGTCGCGCCCGCTTCGTGATAGGCCTTGGCAAAGGAGCCGCCGATCAGGCCCAGACCAACGATGCCGACCGTCATTTCGCGATCACCTCACGGATGCTGCGCACCTTTTTGGCGAGGTCGTCGTAGACCTCCGGGCGCAGGGACTGCGCCCCGTCGCACAGGGCGTGCATGGGATCGTTGTGCACCTCGATGATGAGACCGTCCGCGCCGCAGGCCGTCGCGGCGAGCGCCATCGGCTCGACGAGGCGGGCAATGCCGGTCGCGTGGCTCGGGTCGACGATGATGGGCAGGTGCGTCAGCTCCTTGAGCATGGGCACGGCCGCGAGGTCGAGCGTGTTGCGGGTGTAATCGTCGAATGTGCGGATGCCGCGCTCGCAGAGAATGACCTGCTCGTTGCCGCCGGCCATGATGTACTCGGCGCTCATGAGCAGCTCCTTGAGCGTGCTGGCAAGGCCGCGCTTGAGCAGGATGGGCTTGCGGAGCTTGCCGAGCTCGCGCAGAAGGTCGAAGTTCTGCATGTTGCGCGCGCCGACCTGAATAATATCCACGTCCTCGAACAGAGGCAGATGCTCGACGCCCATGATTTCCGTCACGATGGGCAGCCCGGTCTCCTGCCGTGCGATCTTGAGCAGCTCGAGGCCGGTGGCCTTCAGGCCCTGAAAGTCGTAGGGCGAGGTGCGGGGCTTGAACGCGCCGCCGCGCAGGATGTTCGCACCGGAGGCCTTGACGGCCTTCGCGACCGCGACGATCTGCTCCTCGGACTCAACGGAGCAGGGCCCGGCGATCATGACGAAGTTGCCGCCGCCGATCTTCACACCGCCGACCTCGACGACGGTGTCGTCCGGGTGGAACTTGCGGTTGCAGCACTTGAATGGCTCGGTCACGCGCTTGACGCTGTCGACGATGCCGAGACTCGCGATCAGGTCCATGTCCACGTTGGTCGTGTCGCCGACGAGACCGAGCACGGTCTGATATTCGCCCTCGGAAATGTGGATGACCAGCCCCTGAGCCTTGAGCCAGTCGATGAGCTGCGTGCGCTTTGCCGCTTCCACGCCATGTTTGAGTACGACGATCATGATGATTACCTCCGATACAATGTTGCAAATTTCTTGGATATCAAAAAGAAAATGCGGCACAGGCTCAACCTGTGCCGCATGAAACAAACCCGATATCCGAGCTCTTTTTTGCATCACAAATCAGCCTTACTATTGCAGCATAGTAAAGTAATAAGCGTATGCAAAATAGAAGCTGCGGTTCATATTCATAGCTCCGATCTTGTAAAAATGATCTCGATGGTTTGAGTATAAAAACTTCGCGGCGAAATGTCAACTGCAAATTTATACAAATCCGCACTTTTTTTGCATCGCATCCTTCATCAGATATGCAAAGGCGGTGAAAAAGCGCGGGCGGCTGCCGCCGCCCGCGCAGAGGAGATTGCTTTGAAAAGAGGATTTACGCGTTGACCACGTGCTCGACGTAGTTCATGAGGATCATGGCGACCTGTGCACGCGAGGCACTGCCCTGCGGATCGAGGATCGTCTGTCCGTCGCGCACGGTGCCGTTGATGAGGCCGGCGGCATTCGCCCAGGAGAGCGCTTCCTCCGCCCAGCCGGACACGCTGGCGGCATCCGGGAACGCCGTGAGGTCGGCGCGCGCGCTGACGTCATAGCCCTTGCTGTGCGCGTAGTTATAGAGGATCTCGGCCGTCTGCTCGCGCGTGACGAAGCCGCTGGGATCAAAGCGGCTGCCGCCGATGCCGGAGACCACTCCGTTTTCCGCAGCCCAGGTGACCGCGTCGGTATACCATGCGCCGTCCGGCACATCCACGAACGTGTTGGGTGCCTTCGGCGCGGGCTCACCCGCGAGGCGCCACAGCACGGACACGAGCATGGCGCGCGTCATGGTGGCATTCGGTGCGAAGGTCGTCGGCGTCATGCCGGCGAAGAGGCCGTTGTTGTAGGCATACGCCGCCGCGCCGTAGTACCACGTGCCGGCGACCACGTCCGTGAACGGGAAGCGCGCGATGGCCGTCACGCCGTTGACCACGTCGAAGGCGTAGGTCTGCTGTCCGGCGTCGTAAGCGCCGCTGACGGCGGAGATGCTGCCGTCGTCCGCGAGGCTCCACGCGGTCAGATCGTCCGCCGCGTTCACGGCCACTGCGGCGCGCACACTGCCGGCAGGGCAGCTCGCCGCCGCACCGTCAACCAGAACGGAAGCATTGGCAAGCGTCGCCGCAGCGGCCTGCGAGCCGAGGGCACGCTGCTGCGCGGCGTTGAGAGAAGCGCCGCTTGCAAGCGAGACGGCGACATCCTTGTGCAGGTCAAGCGCCGCGAGCGCACGCGCATCGAGCGTGACCGTGCCGGACCGGAACTTCACCTGCAGCGCTGCAGCACCCGCATCGCGCGCATTGGCGATCGAGTGGCCGGCCAGAACGACCGTGCTCGCAGCGGGGTCGGTGGCATCGACCGTCACGGTCGCTCCGGACTGCGCATTGGTGGCCGCACGGAGCTGGCGGCTGGACAGGAACACCGTGGAGGTGCCGTCCTGCACATAGGCCTGCGTGCTGGTGGCGCTGCTGCCGGTGACGGGCAGGAGACGAACCTGCGCATTGCTGCCCTCGAGCAGGATGGTCTTGTCGTTGTCGTCGGGGCAGTTATTGTCCACGCTCATGGAGACGACGATCTTCACGAGCAGGTCGTTGAGCTGGCTCTTGAGGTACTTGGTGAACAGGCCCTGGAACTTCGTGAGCAGCACGCTGCCGCGGCCGAACGCGTCCTTGGCAACGATGTCGAGCACCTGATCGAGCAGTGCGCCGCTCTTGAGCTGGTCGATGCCGGACTGCACCCATGCGGGGTAGTTGCCGTCATCCTCACCGGCGAGGTTGCAGCGATAGATCCAGTTGGCGAAGTCGAGCAGGTTGTTGCCCTCGGCGACCGGGATAGATGCCACATCTTCAATGATCTTGTCGATGTTCTCAATGATCTTCGTGACAGGCCAGGTGTCGTTCGGCAGGTACTTGCCGAAGAAGGACTTGACGAAGTCGCCCGCGACCGTCTTGAGCATAGCGGTCGAGAAGCCGAACTCACGGGCATACTCGGTCAGGTCGTCGATCACATACGCGACGCCCGTGGCGGGATCGGTGTAGTTTATGGGGCCGATGTGCGTCTTGGTGCTCACGCTCATGTAGGTGTTCGTCTCACCGCCGACGGTGCTGCGGCGCAGGTCGACAAAGCGGATCGGGCACGGATACGTCAGCGCAGAGCCGGTCTCGATGTCATAGAAGGTGTTGCCGGCCTTCGTGGTCATGGCAGCGATGTCGACCGCGTGCATATGACCGGTGAAGACGGCGCTCATGCCGGCATCGGCATACTCCTGCGCGATGCGCTCATAGCCGTTGACAAGGTACATGGGCAGGATGGTGGGCTCGACATCGAAGTGCGGCACCAGACCGTGGTGCTCCAGACCGATGACAAGGTCGCCGCGCGCCTTGGCGGCGGCAGTCTGCTCGATGACCCACTTTTCCAGGTCGGCGCTGATGGCGCCGCTCGTCTCATGCTCATCGTCACCGTTGGAGGTGTTGTCCGAGCTGTAGCGGCAGGTATCCATGGCGATCACGGTCAGGCCCTCGACCGGACGGGCGACATAGGACAGGCTGCCGGCCTCATTGCCCGCGGCCGGGGTGAAGGTCGCGATGACGGTCGGGTCGGAGTAGACAAAGTCGTAGATACGCTTGAAGTCCTCCGGGTGCGTGCGCGTGGCGGGCACGGCCTTACCGTCGGGGGTGTTGAAGTTCTTGGCATTGTAATTGCGGATGTCATGGTTGCCGTTGATGACATAGATCTTCAGCCCCGGAATATCCTGCTGCAGCTGCTGCAGCTGCTTTGCCAGCGCCGCGTGGCACTCCTGCTCGCCGTCCTTGGTCAGGTCGCCGGACACGAGAAGGATGTCGGGCTTGTCCGCGCGGACGCGCTCAAGCATCTCGTGAAGGACGGATGAACTCTCCTTGAGCAGCTTGCGGTCGCTGTTGAACGCATGCTCAAAGTCCTCCGTGTCTGCGATCATATCCGGCGAGAGATAGTGCAGGTCGGACATGACGGCGATCCTCAGGTTCATGTCCTGCGGCTTTTCCGCCGCAAGCGCCGGAACCGTCAGCGTGAAGACAAGGACTACCGCCAGCAGCAGCGACAGCAGTCTGCTTCCATTGTGCATTTTGGTTTTCATTTCTTCCTCCTGTTAATGTTAATATAGTCTCCTACATATGCGCGGCGCAGGGCCGCACAACTGTATTCCTTCCCACCGTGTAAAATCTGCAGCTGCCCTTGTGTAAAAGCAGCTGTAACACGGCATCTTAACTGTATCATGCCGGAGGCCCGATTGCAACCAAAATACAGCAGTAAATGCGAAAAAGCGCGGGCGGCAGCAGGCGGGACCCGATGCGTTTGGAATGGTTCATCTCTTCCTCCTGTAACATTCAAGATTTTGGCGCTTACAAGCTCACGTTTCTGTTTTACACAGCGCGTGTAAAGTCTAAAACCGCAGCCGTGTAAAGTTCCCGTGCCGCAAAGCGGTGAAGATTTTACATTCCTGCCTTGACAAGCCGGCGGTTTCGTCCTATCATGAAGTGAACAAACACGGGGAGCCGCTCGGCTGAGAGTAAGCATCCGCTTAGACCCGCACACCTGATTTGGACAATGCCAACGTAGGGATTCATACTGCCGGACCGCAACAGCAGCACTCTTTACGGGCGCCGCTGTTTTTTCATGCAGACATTTCCGCAAAAGAAAGGAGTCATTCCTATGGAGCAAGTGCTCAAGACCATGCTGGAAAACGTGCGCGCGAAAACGCCGCTCGTGCACAACATCACAAACTACGTCACCGTCAACGACGTCGCAAACGTCCTGCTGGCGGCCGGCGGCTCGCCGATCATGTCCGACGACGCAGACGATGTCGAGGACATCACGAGCATCTGCGGCGGCCTGAACATCAACATCGGCACGCTCAACAAAAACACCATCCCCTCCATGTTCCTCGCCGGCAGGAAGGCCAACGAGCTCGGGCACATCGTCCTGCTCGACCCCGTGGGCGCGGGTGCGAGCCGTCTGCGCACCGACACGGCCAACCGCCTCATGCGCGAGGTGCGCTTTGACGCCGTGCGCGGCAACATCTCCGAGATCAAGACCCTCTGCATCGGCAGCGGCACGACCAAGGGCGTGGACGCCGATGCGGTCGACGCCGTGACGGAGGCAAATCTCGACGACGGCGTGGCGCTGGTCAAGGCGTTCGCCAAGCAGACCGGCTGCATCATCGCCGTGACCGGCGCGATCGACCTCGTGAGCGACGGCGAGCGCTGCTGGTGCATCCGCAACGGCCGCCCGGAGATGAGCCGCATCACCGGCACGGGCTGCCAGCTCTCGGCGCTGACGACGGCGTTTCTCGTCGCCAATCCCGAGCACAAGCTCGAAGCCGCGGCTGCCGCCGTGTGCATGATGGGTCTCGCGGGCGAGATCGGCTGGGCGAATATGCAGCCCGGCGACGGCAACAGCACCTACCGCAACCGTATCATTGATGCAATCTTCAACATGACCGGCGACGCGCTGGAGGAAGGAGCCAAGTATGAACTGCGATAAAGCTTCCCTGCTGCTCTATGCAGTGACCGACCGCTCGTGGCTGCACGGCCAGACGCTCTACGAGCAGGCTGAGCAGGCGCTGCAGGGCGGCGCAACGTTTTTGCAGCTGCGTGAGAAGGCGCTTGACGAGGCGCACTTCAAGGAAGAGGCCGTCGCGCTCAAGGCGCTGTGCAGGCAGTACGGCGTGCCGTTCGTGCTCGATGACAACGTGGCGCTCGCCATCGAAACGGACGCCGACGGCGTGCACGTCGGCCAGAGCGACATGGCGGCCGGCAAAGTGCGCGCGCTCATCGGCCCGGACAAAATTCTCGGCGTGTCGGCGCAGACCGTGGAGGATGCGCTGCTGGCCGAGCGCGAGGGCGCGGACTATCTCGGTGTGGGCGCCGTGTTCCCGACCGGGACAAAGACCGACGCCAACGCCGTGAGCTATGATACCCTGCGCGAGATCTGTGCGGCAGTGTCCATCCCGGTTATCGCCATCGGCGGCATCACGAGAGACAACGTCGCCCGTCTTTCCGGCAGCGGCATCGTCGGCGTCGCCGTCGTGAGCGCGATCTTCGCGCAGCCGGACATCCCCGCCGCCACGCGCGAGCTCAAGACCGCCGTGCGTGCAGCGCTGGAGCTCTGACCCCCTCTGCGCACAGGCGCAGATACAAATAAAAACAGCGGCAGATCGGGGGCACCACTTTCTGTCGCTCAACAAAATTGATGCTGAAAAGGAGACAGAACATGAAAACAGCATTAACGATCGCCGGAAGCGATTCCAGCGGAGGCGCCGGTATTCAGGCCGATCTGAAAGCCATGACCATGAATGGCGTATTTGCCATGAGTGCGATCACGGCGCTGACCGCCCAGAACACGACCGGCGTACAGGGTATTTTTGAAGTGACCCCGGAATTTCTCGCCCAGCAGATCGACAGCGTCTTTACCGACATTCGGCCCGACGCAGTGAAGATCGGCATGGTCGCATCCTCCGGCCTCATCGAGGTCATCGCCGAGCGGCTGCAGCATTACGGGGCGAAAAACATCGTCGTTGACCCCGTGATGGTCGCCACGAGCGGCGCACGCCTCATCTCCGAGGACGCCATTGCCACGCTTGAGGCGCGGCTGCTGCCGCTTGCCACCGTGCTCACGCCCAACATCCCGGAGGCGGAGGTGCTCTCGGGACTGTCCATCACCTCCCCCGACGACATGATCGCCGCCGGAAAGGTCATCAGCGAGCGCTACGGCTGCGCCGTGCTGTGCAAGGGCGGGCACCGGCTCAACGACGCCAACGACCTCCTGTACCGTGACGGCGGCTATGCGTGGTTCAACGGCAAGCGCATCGATAACCCCAACACCCACGGCACAGGCTGCACGCTCTCGAGCACGATCGCGGCAAACCTCGCCAAGGGCTATGACCTCGACACGGCCGTGCAGCGCGCGAAGGCGTATCTCTCCGGCGCACTGGCCGCCATGCTCGACCTCGGTGCGGGCTCCGGTCCGATGGACCACGCGTTTGACCTCAAGCCCGAATACCGTCAGGAGGCCGGAAGATGAAAAAGACGTCCAGCTTCCAGAACGGCCTCATCTGGTTCGGCGCGGCCGTGTCCATCGCGGAGATCCTCACCGGCACGTATTTCGCACCCCTCGGCTTCACCAAGGGTCTGCTTGCCATCCTGCTCGGCCACGTCATCGGCTGTGCGATGTTTTTCTTCGCCGGACTCATCGGCGGCCGCACCGGCCTCAGCGCCATGGGCACGGTCGAGCTGAGCTTCGGCCGCATCGGCTGCCTGTTTTTCGCGGCGCTCAACGTGCTGCAGCTCGTCGGCTGGACGTCGATCATGATCTATGACGGCGCGCTGGCCACCAACACCGTGCTCGGCATCGGCAAATGGGTGTGGTGTCTGGTCATCGGCGGGCTGATCGTGCTGTGGATCGCCATCGGCATCAAAAATCTCGGCTGGGTCAACAAGATCGCCATGGCCGCACTGTTCATCCTCTCGATCGTGCTGTGCGTGGTCGTTTTTCGCGGCGGCACGCCCGTCACGGTGCCGGACGACAGCCTGAGCTTCGGCGCGGCAGTCGAGCTCGCCGTGGCCATGCCGCTGTCGTGGCTGCCGCTCATCTCCGACTATACGCGCGAGGCCGAAAAGCCCTTTGCCGCCACGCTCTCGAGCACGCTGACCTATGGCGTCGTGAGCTGCTGGATGTATCTCATCGGCATGGGCGCCGCCATCTTCACCGGCGAGGGCGACATCGCGCTGATCATGGTCAAGGCCGGTCTCGGCGTGGCCGCGCTGCTCATCCTCATTCTTTCGACCGTCACGACGACGTTCCTCGATGCGTACAGCGCCGGCATCTCGGCCGAGTCCCTGTCGAAGAAGATCAACGGCAAGTATGCCGCGCTCATCGTGACCGTCATCGGCACGGTCTGCGCCATCTGCTTCCCGATGGACGACATCACAAACTTCCTCTACCTCATCGGTTCGGTGTTCGCGCCGATGATCGCCATCCAGATCACGGACTTCTTCCTGCTGCACCGCGGCGGTGCGCGCGGAAAGCTCGACGTGTGCAACGCTGTTGTCTGGGTGCTGGGCTTCGCGCTCTACCGCGTGCTCATGAACGTGGACATCCCGGTCGGCAACACGCTGCCCGACATGGCCGCCACGATGCTCCTGTGCGTGATCGCGCACAAGCTTGTCCCAGACAAAGTCAAGGCTGCCTGAGTCTTTTTGCGAAACCTGCCAAGCCGAGAACGCCCGCACGGGTCCCCATGCGGGCGTTTTTGCATCTTGAATTCCTATCAAGGCCGTGTTATTTTAAGGGCAGAAACGTACCAGTACAAGGAGGCTTACCTATGAAGGATCTCAAACCGACGTGCCGCATCGCCGTGGTGCAGGCAGCACCGGTGCTGTTTGATAAGACCGCGTGCACAGACAAGGCCGTGCGCCTGATCGCGGAGTGCGCACAGCAGGGTGCGGAGCTGATCGTGTTTCCGGAGCTGTTTATCCCCGGCTACCCGTACGGCATGACGTTCGGCTTCACGGTCGGCGCACGCAACGAGGACGGCCGCAAGGACTGGCAGCTGTATTGTGATAACTCCATCGTCGTGCCCGGTCCGGAGACGGAGCGCCTCGCCGCAGCGGCAAAGGCCGCGGGCGCATATGTGAGCATCGGTGTATCGGAGCGCGACGGCGTGACCGGCACGCTCTATAATTCCAACCTCATCTTCTGCCCGGACGGTACGCTCGCGCCCGTGCACCGCAAGCTCAAGCCCACGGGCGCGGAGCGCGTGGTCTGGGGCGACGCCGACCGCGGGTATTTCCCGGTCGTGGACACCCCGTGGGGACCGATGGGCAGCCTCATCTGCTGGGAGAGCTATATGCCGCTGGCACGCACGGCGCTGTATGAAAAGGGCGTGACGCTCTACATCTCGCCGAACACGAACGACAACTCCGAATGGCAGGCCACCGTGCAGCACATCGCGCTCGAGGGCCGGTGCTATTTCATCAATTGCGACATGGTCTTTCACCGCGCGGACTACCCTGCCGGGCTGCACTGTCCCGAAGAGCTCGCGCGCCTGAGCGATATCCCCTGCCGCGGCGGCAGCTGCATCGTCGATCCCTACGGGCACTATGTCGTGCAGCCGGTGTGGGACTGGGAGGACATCCTCTATGCCGATCTCGACATGCAGCGCGTGCCCGCGAGCCGCATGGAGCTCGACGTGTGCGGCCACTACGCGCGTCCGGACGTGCTGCGCCTGACTGTGCAGGACGCATGAAAGGAGCAAGTGTATGAAACTTGCCATGGCGCAGATGTCCATGACCGGAAGCATGGACGAAAACCTGAAAAAATCTCTCGCCTTCTGCGATGCCGCCGCGGGCAGCGACCTGCTGTTTTTCCCGGAGGTGCAGCTCACGCCGTTTTTCCCGCAGTATGCGGGCCGGAACGTGGACGCCTATGTTGTCCCGGCAGGCAGCCCGACGGTACAGGCCTTCGCGGACAAGGCGCGGGCGCACGGGCTCTATCTCTCGCCGAATATGTACCTCGAGCAGGACGGAAAGCGCTATGACGCCTCCCTCTGGCTGACGCCGGAGGGAACTTGCGCGGGCGTGGCCAAGATGGTGCACATCATGCAGGCGGCACAGTTTTACGAGCGCGACTATTACACCCCGTCCGAGGACGGCTTTCTCGTGTTCGACACGCCGCACGGCCGCGTCGGCATCGTGATCTGCTTCGACCGGCACCTGCCGGAGAGTATCCGCACGTGCGCGCTCAAGGGTGCGGATCTTGTCATCATCCCGACGGCGAACACGAAGAGCGAACCCATGGAGCTCTTCGAGTGGGAGATCCGCGTGCAGGCGATGCAGAACCAGATCTTCGTCGCCATGTGCAACCGCGTGGGGCGCGAGGATGGGATGGACTTTGCCGGTGAGTCGCTCATCGTGCACCCGAGCGGCGACGTGATCTGCAAGGCCGACGACCGCGAGCGGCTCATCGTGCAGGAGCTCGATCTCGCCGAGGCGCGGCTCTGGCGCGAGCACAAGCGCCCGTACCTCAGACAGCGGCGGCCGGAATGCTATCTGTAAACAGCGATCCCCGCGCCGGATGAACGGCGCGGGGATCGTTTCTTATTTATACTCCGGGCACTGATAGCGTGGCTTGCCCCGACTCTTGCGTCCGTACTCGATGGCAGACACCGGGCAGCCGCAGATGCAGGCCATGCAGTGCGTGCACGCGCCGTTCCAGTGCGGGCGGCGCTCGACGATGTCGATGCCGTTGACCGGGCAGCTCAGCGCGCACTTGCAGCAGCCGATACACGCATCCGAGACCGTGAACGGTCCGGACTTGACGAAGAACTTGTAGAAGATGCCGTTCACCGGATGGGTCTTGAACCGGTCGATGAGGCTGACCTTCGGCGCGGGAAACGGCTCGCCGCGCTGCACGCAGGCGATGCCGCGGTCGATCGACGGCTGTGCCGCTGCGATGATCTGCGCAGACTCCTCCGCGCCCGGCACATAGAACATGGCGACGTAGTTTTCCGGCATGACGACCTCCAGCACGCCCCGGTAAGAAAGCCCGATGTCCGCGCACAGCGCGCTGATGCGGCTGCCGGCGTTACCGATCTCGGTGCCGCAGGTCATGACAAAGTAAGCCTCCCGGCTGCCGGTGAAGCTGCCGCGGCGCAGAAAATCGGCAAAGATGTGCGGAATCTGCCAGCCGTAGGTCGGCGAGACGAACACCCACGGCCGGTCGGAGTGCAGCGCGGCAGGCGTGTCATTTTTGATGTATTCATTCGCGGTGATCAGATCGTCGCCGAGCGCGGCGGCGAAGCGCTGGGCAACATAGCGGCTGTTGCCCGTGCCGGTATAATAGACGACCATGCAGTTTCCCCCAAACGTTTGATTTTGCCCAGTATAGCACATTCGTATGGAAAATTCCAGCCGGACGTTGTGCGTGCGCGCGCGGCGTGCTACAATATGCTACAATAAAAGCAACACCGCGTTTTCAGAGGAGGGGTCTCTTTTGTATTGGTATACCATCGGGCAGAAGCTCACACAGCAGGAGCGGCAGCCTGCGCCCGAACAGCCCGCCGTTGTGCTGCTGACATCCGAAGAATTGTCGCACCAGCCGGCGCTCTCTGGTCTGGAGCGGACGCTGCACCACACGCCGCCGGCGCGCGATGCGCGCGTGTGCAAGGCCGAGGTGCGCTCGGACTGCCTGTCCGGCACACTCGTGCTGCCGTGTCAGGGCAAGGACGGCAAGCCGCTCGCCTGCGGCTATCTCGTCACGGCGGCGCGCGTCGTGCTCGTAGACGACGAGAACGCGCTGCAGGGGGTGCTGCGCCGCATCGCCCGGGAAAAGCGCTGGACCGACGGCAGTGTCGGCCGGTTTCTCTACGACTTTTTTGAGCAGCTCATCGCCCGCGACCTGCACCGGCTCGAAAAGCTGGAGGATCGTATCGAGGCGCTCGAGGACCGGGTGCTGGCGGACGAGCTCGACGGCTTTTCCGCGCCGATGACCGCGCTGCGCAAGGAGACCAGCGCCTGGTTTCGCTACTACTCGCAGCTTGACGACGTGGCCTGTGAGCTGCGTGAGAACGAAAACGGCTTCTTCTCCGACGGCGAGCAGCTGCTGTTTCGCATGTTCGAGGATCGGGTGATCCGTCTGCGCGAGGAATCGCAGCTGCTGCGCGAATCGTGCACGCAGGTGCAGAGCCTCTTTCAGGCGGAGATCGACATCCGGCAAAACCGCATCATGCAGATCCTGACGATCGTGACGACCATTTTCCTGCCGCTGACGCTGCTCGTCGGGTGGTACGGCATGAACTTTGCCGGTATGCCGGAGCTGACGTGGAAGTACGGCTATCCGGTCATCGTCGTCGTGAGCATCGTGATCGTAGGCATCAGCCTGTGGGTGTGCAAGCGAAAGAAATTCTGGTAATACGAACGACCGGCTGAGGAAAAACCTCAGCCGGCCTTTTTTTATTTTCCCGCGCGCTCGGCGAAGTGCTCCGGGTTCTCGATCGATGTCAGCCGCAGCGGGAACGTCTGCTGCCCGAGGTCTGCGTAGGTGATGATCCACTCGCCGGAGCCGATCATCATGGCCATCGACAGCAGGTCGGCGCAGTCGGCCGTGCCCTGTGTGCCCACCGGAACCGCGCCGACGTTCACGCCGTCGGCGTCACCGAAATCGAGCACGCGCACCTCCAGCGTCTTGGCGTCCTTGTCGCACGAGAGCACCTCCACGCGCAGGTAGGCATAGCCGCCGTCGAGCGGGAGATCGCTCATATCCGGGGCGGGCGTTGCCTCCGCCGTGCCGCCGGATGCGCAGCCCGCGCACAGCAGCGCGAGCGCAAGGACAAAAATCAGGATACGCATATGCTTCATCGCAGTCTTCACCTCAATTCCGCCGTAAATATGACTGTGCAGCCGTCGGGGCTCTCGGCGCGGATCGCGCCGTGATGCCCCTCGGCGATGCTGCGCGCAATGGCGAGACCGATGCCAAAACCGCCGGTCTCGCCGCTGCGGGCGGGATCTGCGCGGTAAAAGCGGTCAAAGAGCCGCCCGAGCGCGGCCGGGTCGAGCGTGCCGCACGGGTTTTCCGTGCGGATGATGACGCCGTGCCGCCCCTTTTCCAGAGAAAAGACGATGGGCGCCTCCGGCGCAGCATACTTGACGGCGTTGTCGAGCAGGATCGACACGAGCTGCCGGATGGCGTACTCGTCGCCGCAGTAGGTCAGCCCCGGCGTCACGCGCACGACAAGCGTGTGACCGGCGGACGCCGCAAAATCGCGAAACGACTCCGCCGTCTCCGTGAGCGCATCACTGACCGGAAAGTCCGCCATCTGCAGAGGCGAGGCTTCCTCATCCATGCGCGAGAGCGTGACAAGCTCGCTGACGAGCTGCGTGAGCTTTTCGGTCTGGCTTTCCGCCTTGTCGATCCATTTTTGCTGCCCGACCTCCATCTCCAGCACCTTCAGGCTCGTGGCGATGACGGTAATGGGCGTTTTGAGCTCGTGCGAGGCGTCGGTGATAAACTGCTTTTGCCGCTCGGACGCCTGCACGACCGGCGCGATCGCCCGGCGGGAGCAGAGCACAATAATGACGCATACCAGCACCACACACACGGCCATCGCCGCCAGCGACATCCACGCAAACGTCACGACCGCGTGCATCTGCTGATAGCAGTCGAGAAAAACGGCCATCCAGCGGTCGGTATCCGTATGGACGACGTAGTATTTATACCCCGCCGTGTAGCCGAAGCCCGCGCCGTGGCGCAGCGCGGCGGTGAGATACTGCGCCGTGTCGCCCTCGGACACAGCGGCGATATGCGTCAGATCCGCCTGCTCGAGATCGCCGTCGCCATCATAGCGCAGCACGAAGTAGCGCGTGGAGTACGGTGTCTCGGACGTGAACGGACCGTCGGGCTTTTTTCCGGGCTTGCCGCCGTCGGGCGGGAAGTGCGGCACCGTGCCCTGATTGTCGCAGATCATGCGCAGCATCTGCGTCAGCTGCCGGTCGGCGGAGATGTAGTTCGCCGCGTTTACCGTCACGCACAGCAGCAGCAAAACGCCCGCAACGGCCAGCGTTGCGATGCGGATGAAGCGTTTTCGCAGCCGTTCAATCATCGCCGGCCTCCAGCACATAGCCCAGCCCGCGGTTGGCGCGGATGGTCACGGTCGAGCCAATGCCCTTGAGCTTCTTGCGCAGGTTCGAGATGTGCACCCAGACGACGTTGATCTCCGCGTCGCTGTCCCAGCCCCAGACGCGCTCGAGAATGCGCTCTGCCGAGAGCACGACCTTCGGCGCGCGCAGAAACAGCTCCATTACCTGAAACTCGCGCCCGCTCAGGCGCACGCTCTGCCCCGCGCACGAGAGCATACCCGTGCTGCAGTCGAGCGCCGCGTCGCCGAAGGTAAGCACCGTCGGGCGGTACTCGCCGCCGCGGCGCAGTATGGCGCGCACGCGGCAGATGAGCTCATCGGGCGCGAAGGGCTTGGGCAGGTAATCGTCCGCCCCGGCGTTGAAGCCCGTGATGCGGTCGTCCTTCTCGGCCTTGGCCGTGAGCAGCATGACCGGCGTGCGCACCCCTTCGGCGCGCAGCCGCTCGAGCACCTCGACACCGTTCAGCTTCGGCATCATGACATCGAGCACGATGGCGTCATAGTCGCCCGTGACGGCGTATTCATAGGCGTCGAAACCGTTGTAGACGGTATCGACCGTGAATTGATTTTTCTCAAAAAAGACGCTCAGCGCCTCGGCGAGGTCGCGCTCGTCCTCTGCGATCAGCAGTCGCATGGTGCATCACCCGGCTTTATTTTAGAAGTTTTCTGCCCGGAACGCAAGCATTTTCACAGCGCCTCACCCGTCTGCTCGCGCCCGCAGGTGATGTTCAGGTTGCCGTTGCGGCAGCGCAAAGCATCGAGAAAGGCTTTGGGCACCTGCGCGTCACGCAGCGTGACGCGGTACTGCAGCTCGTAGAGCGTGCCCATGTTGGCGGTCTTGACGCGCTCGAGCGTGTGCGCGGTGGTGTAGGTGTCAAGCAGATCGTCAAACAGTCCGTCGTAGTCGAGGTTTTCCGGAATGGTGATCTTCAGCAGACGCTCGTCGGTGCGCCGCGTGCCGAAGTCCAGCCGCGTCAGCAGCAGGAGCACCGCCGCGATGATGACGAAAAACGCCGCCGCGAGCGCGACATAGCCCATGCCGGTCGCAAGACCGAGCGCCATGGCGAGGAAGATCACGCCGATCTCCCGCGCCGTGCCGGGCACGGAGCGAAAGCGCACGAGGCTGAACGCCCCGGCAACGGCGACGCCCGCGCCGACGTTGCCGTTGACGAGCAGGATGACGATCTGCACGATCGCGGGCAGCACCGCGACCGTGACGGCAAAGCCCTGACTGCACTTCGAGCGGTACATACTGAGGAAAGCCGTGGCGATGCCGAGCACGAGCGACACCGCTGTGCAGACGAGGAAAGCCGGGAGCGTAAGCCCGGATGCGAGGATGGAATCAAGCACTGCAAAGCGCCTCCTTTGAAAACGATTCGTTGGGGAGAATATAGGTCTTATAGCACGCGCCGTACTTGGAAAACGACGTCGGGCGTGCATTGATATCCGTCAGTGCGCGGCTGAGCCACAGCGGGCACGCGCCGGGGAGCTTGAGCTCCATGAGGAACTGCTCCGGCGGCAGCAGCGGTGCGCCATAGTCGCCGCAGCGCAGGTCGAGCGCCGTGGTGCGCCAGCGGACGTCCGTGTCGAACGTGATGCGCACGGCGGGATCGTCCGCGCCGGAAAACGCCGCGCGGTCATAGGCGAGAAACACCTTCGGCCCGGCGTGGTAGGTATGCTGAAACCATGCGATCTCGCGGCCGATCTGGCCGAGCGGCTGTGTGCTTTTCCCGGTGCGCAGGAATGCTGCCGCGTCCGCGGGAGACGCCGTGATGCGGCGCTTATAGACCACGCCGTCATACTTTTTCTTGATCTCGACAAAGACGCGCCCGCCGTCCGTCGGGACGCCGTAGCTGCGCACGCGCAGCTTTTCCTTATACGCCGGCTTTTCGAGCGACGCGCGGATGAGCTGCCAGTCGTCCGTATCATAATAGAGACTGCAGATCGTGTAGCGGCCGTACACGTCGCGCCGGATGTGCGGTGCGATGCACTCGAGCAGAGCCGCCTGCTGCTGCGGCGTGAGAAAGTACTTCTGCTCATAGCGTGCAAAGCTATACTGTGTGGTATCGGCCATGTCGGCGGCCCCCCTTTCTGTCGGCAGAATACCCCCGCCGCCTAAAGAGAACCTAAAGAACATTTCCGCTTTTCCTTTAGGCAGCCTTTAGCTTGCCGCGATATGCTGACGCCAGAAACGAACAAGGAGGCAACGGCATGAAACCAGCCAGACGCATTTTGGCCGTGCTGCTCGGCGCGGCGCTTCTGCTCGGCAGCCTGTGCGCCTGCGGAAGCACTTCCGGCACGGACGCAGATACCGATACAAATACCGAAAACTCCGTCGCGCAGCAGCTCTACGACACGCCCGTGGCCGCGCCGGATCTCACGAACGCAGCGACGATCACGCTCTCCGGAACCGACGACGTGACCGTTTCGGACGGCGGCGTGTACGTGCTCACAGGCACGCTCACGGACGGGCGCGTGCTCGTCAACGCGCCGGACGCGGACGTGACACTCGTGCTGCAGGATGCGGATATCACCTGCTCCGACAGCAGCGCGCTCTACATTTATAAGGCGGCGAGCGTGCTCGTCTATCTCCCGGACGGCACGGCCAGCACACTAACGGACGGCAGCAGCTACGACTACGGCGACGGTGTTTCCTCCGCCGCCGGCGAAGAGCCGAACGCCTGCCTGTACGCGAAGAGTGACCTCATCATCGCAGGCGGCGGCACGCTCACCGTGACGGGCAATGCCGGCAACGGCATCACCGGCAAGGACACCCTGAAGATCGAGGACACGGCCGTGTCCGTCACGGCGGCAAACCACGGCATCAACGGTAAGGACTGCCTCGTGCTCAGGCAGGCGGATGTGACCGTGACAAGCCGCGGTGACGCGCTGCGCACCACCAACGACAGCGACACGGCACTCGGCTGCGTCCTCATCGGCGCATCCGCGCTCACGCTCACGGCGGGCGAGGACGGCATTCAGGCCGAGACGACGCTCACGCTCTTTGACACCACCGGCACCGTCACCTCCGGCGGCGGCAGCGGCGGCGCACTTGCCGACGACACGAGCGCCAAGGGCATCAAGGCCGGCACGGACATCACCGTCCGCAGCGGCAGCTACACGCTCGACTGCGCAGACGATGCCGTGCACGCAAACAGCGATGTGACCGTCTCCGGCGGCACGTTCACCGTCACGACAGGAGACGACGGCGTGCACGCGAACAACGCCGTCACGATCACGGACGGGACGATCGACATCCCGAAATGCTACGAAGGCATCGAGGGGCAGACGATCGACATTTCCGGCGGCACGATCGACATCACCGCGAGCGACGATGGGCTCAATGCTGCCGGCGGCGCAGACCGGAGCGGCTTCGGCGGCAGAGGACCGGACAGCTTTGGCGGCAGCTCTGACAGCCGCATCACGATCTCTGACGGTACGCTGCGCATTGACGCGGGCGGCGACGGCATCGACTCCAACGGTGACCTGATCGTCTCCGGCGGCGAGATCTACGTCTCCGGCCCAACGAGCGACGGTGACAGCGCCATCGACTATGACGGCACGGCCACTGTCACGGGCGGCACCGTTGTTGCGGCCGGGTACAGCGGCATGGCGCAGAACTTTGGCGCGGACTCCACGCAGGGCAGCATCCTGCTCACGAGTCGGAACACATCGGCCGAGCCCATCCGTGTCACGGACGCAAGCGGCAGCGTGCTCGCGGAGTTCACGCCCGCGAAGGCCTATACCTGCGTCGTCGTGAGCACCCCGGCGCTCAAGCAGGGCAGCACCTATACCGTCACCATGGGCGGCGAGAGCACCGACGTCGCGCTCAACAGCCTCATTTACGGCAGCGGCGGCACAGGCGGCGGCATGGGCGGCGGCATGGGCGGTCAGCCCGGTGGCGGCAATATGGGCATGCCGCCCGACGGAAACGGCGGCGGCATGGGTACGCCCCCCGACGGAAACGGCGGCAAAGGCAGTCGTCCCGGACAATAAACAAGTTTCCTTTTTCCCTCCAAAATAGACAAAGGTGCGCCCCTGCACGAAATGTGCAGGGGCGCACTGGGCTGTTTATGGGACAGCTCTTGTGCTATTCTGAGATCAAAGAACAGAAGTTTTGATTTGAGGAGGGGTTTTTATGAAGCATCCGATCGGTTTTTGCGTGCAGCCCAGAGCGCCCGAGGCAGCGTCTCCAACCCCGGCCGCGCAGCCGGAGGCGGCGGCCGTTCCGTCGGTCGTGCGCGTGTACTTTCCCGAGCGCGACCGCGCCTTCAGCTACTATAACGACCGCTTTGACCTGCACAAGGGCGACGTCGTCTACGTCAGTGGCAAGCTTGCGGGGCTTTGGGGGCGCGTGGCGGCGGTGGACTACAATTTTCACATCCGGCTCGCCGATTATGAGCGCGTGATCGGCGCGGCGGACAGGAACGTGCGCGGCACGTTTTACGTGTTCGGCTCGCACATGCTCACGCTCGATCACGGCGCGCTGCCGTATGCACAGGTGCGCAGCTGGTTTTTCCCGACGGAGGCGGACGGGGAGTTTGTCACCGGCCACGGCCCCGGACCGACGTACACGCTGGACTTTCTCGATCAGATGCCCCTGCCGGGCGAGACTGCCGGCAAGGGACACGCCTGTTATGCCGAGGGGCGGGTGGTCTACCTGTCGGTCGACGGCACACAGGGGCACGCCATCGTGCAGGGCACGGTGCCGCATGAGCTCACGTTCACCTACACAGGCGGCACGGTCAGCGCGCTCACGTGCACCTGCTATGAGACGGGACTGTGCAAGCACGGTGCGGCGCTGCTGCTGCAGCTGCGCGAGACAGTCGACTTCCTCCGCGAGGAGCACGAGGAAGCGTTTGCTGCGAGCGATCGGTTCGCCGCCGTGAGCAAGCGCATCTTTTCTCACTTTGTGATGGACGGCCCGACGGGTGGGTGCATCACGCTGACATAACGCAAAAGCGCCCGAAGCTGCACGGACACGCAGCTTCGGGCGCTGATTCCTTTATTGCTCCGCTGCGGGCGCTTGCCCGTACACGCGCGTGTGCACGAGCGTCTCCATCGCGCGCAGCTCGCAGGCCGTGCATGCGCCGCCGGTCGTGAGCAGGTGCATCGGCAGCGGGTCGCCGCCCGGCGCGAGTGCCGGCTGGCAGTAGGGATAGCCGGTGTTGACCGTGAAGCCGTGCCGCTCGTAAAAGCCGATGCGCCGCGCGGCCAGCTCCGTCTCCGGCAGCTCGGCCTCCAGACAGGCACGCTTGCCGCAGCGCGCCAGCATCGCATCGAGCATCTGCCCGCCGATGCCGCCGCTGCGGCAGACGGGATCGACGGCAAAGTGCTCGAGAAAGACAAAGTCGTCAAAATCCCACGACGCGATGAGCGCCTGCACGCCTCCGTCCGGCGCACGCAGGATGTCAACACGGTACGCGCTGTCGGAAAACAGCGCGCGCTGCCCGGCCGCGCCGCGCCGCTCCGTTGCCGGAAAGCTCTGTGTCAGCAGACGGTAGACCGCGTCGAAGTCCGCCGGCTGCATCCGTTCTATGTTCATGTCTCGTCCTCCTGTGTCATCTCGCCGCGCTCGCGGTAGCAGTCGGCAAATGTGTGCTCCACGCCGCCGGTCTTGTAGCCGACCATGGTGTCAAGGCAGACGGAATGGATGCTGTGGAAAATGCTCTTTTCCACGCCCGGATTTGTCCGCCGCAGCTCGCGCAGCAGCAGCTTGACCTCCTGCCGCTTGGAGCTGCTGCCGTCGTTGCCGGTCTCGGCCGCGCGCTCGGTAAAGCGGCAGGCGCACTGGATGAATTCCAGACCGTTGTGGTGCTGCCAGGCGATGATGTCATCCTCATGGATGCAGTACATGGGGCGGATGAGCTCCATGCCCGGGAAATTGCGGCTGCGCAGCTTCGGCGGCATGGCCTGCAGCTGCGAGCCGTAGAACATACTCATGACGGTCGTCTCGACCACGTCGCTGAAATGGTGGCCGAGGGCAATCTTGTTGCAGCCGAGCTCGCGCGCCTTGCTGTAGAGATAGCCGCGGCGCATCCGCGCGCAGAGATAGCACGGCGACTGCCCGGCGGTACTCGTGATCTCGAAAATGTCCGTGGAGAAAATCGTGACCGGGATGTGCAGCAGCGCCGCATTGTATTCGATCTTCTGCCGGTTGGCGGCGTTATAGCCGGGGTCCATGACAAGATAGACGACCTCGAACGGCACGTCGCTGTGGCGCTGCAGCAGCTGCAGGAGCTTTGCCATGAGCATGGAGTCCTTGCCGCCGGAGATGCACGCGGCGATCCGGTCGCCGGGCGCAATGAGGTCATACTGCTTGACGGCCGTGATGAACGGCGTCCAGAGCCGCTTGTGATAGGTCTTCTGGATGCTGCGCTCGATCTGCTGATAGGGTTCGAGTTGTCTGCTCATGTTGATCGCTCCCGCTCGTGAAGTACGCCCCCTCGTTCTGGGGCTACCCGGTAGGATACCACGTCGGGGCGCGGATGGCAAGCCGCGCTTGCCAAATCCGGCACGCGGCGCTATCATAGAGGCATCTACTTTGTCAGGAGGCAAACACCATGCCCAAACAGGCACTGATCATGATCGACATGCAGCGCGGCTTTCTCGACAGCGCGTCCCCGCTGTGCATCCCGTCGGCAGAGGCGACCGTTCCCGCGTGCGCGGCGCTCATCGACCGCTGTCACGCAGCCGGCGTTCCGGTCATCTACGCCGTGCGCCATTACCGCAGCGACGGCTCGGATGTGGAAAAGCCGCGCGCGGCCGCGTGGGCAGCCGGAGGCAAGCCGCTCTCGGAGGACTGCGCCGCGCACCTGTCGGACGCGTTTCCGTCAGCGTTCACCGTTCTGCCGCAGGACTATGTGCTCGTAAAGCCGCGGTTCTCGGCGTTTTTCCACACCGGGCTCGACCTTATTTTGCGGCGGCTCGGCGTGCAGGCCGTCCTGCTCGCCGGCACGACCACGCCCAACTGCATCCGCACGACGTGCTACGATGCGATCTCGCTCGACTATGACGCCGTCGTACTCTCGGACTGCACCTCCTCCGTCACGGATGCCGTGCAGGCGGCGAACCTCGCCGATATGCAGCGCGTGGGCGCCGTCGTCTGTGCAAGCACGGAGCTCCCGCTCGCGGAAAGCAGCGACCGGTAAAGCCGGGCGAAAAACAAGATCCCCCTTTGTGCAGGATAACGGCTGCACAAAGGGGGATCTGTTCTGTATCCGGGGCTGCGCTCCCGATCGGTCAGGGCGCAGTCGAGATGCGTGTGATGTTCAGGCCGCGCTCGCCGACCTCCACACTGCCGTCCTCGAGCGAGATGAAGGGCGAAAACGACACCTTCTCCCCGTCGGAGGCCGTGATCTCGACCGTCACGTCCGGAAAAATATCGCTGACGTTGCAGCCAATCACGAACGGGCTCCCGTCCGGCTGCTCATAAAAGACCGAGCTTGTCTGCGTGAGCATATCGTTGCGCAGCAGGCGCACGGTCGCGTTCGGGTCACGCGGGATGATGAGATAAAAATCCCCGTCCGAGATGTGGTGCACCGGCAGCTCCCGCCCGCCGAAATACGTCTGGCGGAAAAAGTCCAGATCCTTCGGCTCCAGATAGCCGAGGTAGGCCGCGGCATAGAGCTGGCCGTCCTCATACGGCAGGGTGCTCAGCGGATCGGGCGTCGGCGTCGGCGCAGCCGCCGCCTCCTGCGTGGGGGTGGGCGTCGCGTCCGGGGCCGGTGCCGCCGTACCGCAGCCGGTCAGCAGCAGCACACAGAGCAGAAGCGTCACGAGGATCGATCGCTGTTTCATGGGTCGCCATCCTTTCTGAATCGTGATTGTATGCTTACGTTTCGTGCGCGTGGTCATAGATCTTCTGGATATCCGCCGGCAGATGGTCCGGCAGCATGGCGCGCACGCGCGCCTCGTCACCGTCGCGCATGAGCTGTTCATAGAACCAGCACTTGAAGCGGATCATGTCCAGCGACTTCTGCAGGCGCTCGATCTCTGCCTCCACCCGCTCGGCCTGCCGCACAAAGAGCGCGTGCCGCTGGGGATACGTGTCGCTGCCCTGCGCGCACCACTCCATGAATTGCCGGATCTCCCGGATCTCCAGTCCGGAGCGCTTGAGGCACTCGATCACGCGCAGCGTCTCGAGCTCCTGCTCGCCGAAGCGGCGGGCACCCGATGTGCGCGTCAGGTTCGGGAACAGCCCCTCCTTGTCATAGTACCGCAGCGTGGAGACCGGCAGATCAAACCGCTCCGACACCTGTCCGATCGTATACATGGGATCACCTCGAAAAAAAATCGCAAAAAAGTGCTTGACCTAAAGCCAGCTTCAGGTTGTATGCTCAGGATATCAGATCCCAGCGGCGGTGTCAAGCCGCTCAAAAAGGAGAAGACCGATATGGCCAAAAACATTCTCATCCTCAGCGCGAGCCTGCGCGCGGGCAGCAACTCCGAGACGCTGGCAAACGCCTTCGCCGACGGGGCGCGCGCCGCCGGACACGCGGTGGAGGTCATCTCGCTGCGCGGCAAGAACATCGCATTCTGCCGCGGCTGCCTCGCCTGCCAGACGCTGGGCAGGTGCGTGATCGACGACGACGCCGTCGCCATCACGGAAAAGATGCAGCACGCGGATGTGATCGCGTTCGCCACACCCATTTACTATTATGAGATGAGCGGCCAGCTCAAGACCCTGCTCGACCGCGCCAACGCCCTCTTCCCGTCGGACTACGCGTTCCGGGACATTTACCTGCTCGCCTCGGCGACCGAGGACGAGCCGGACACGGACGAGCGCGCCATCCACGGGCTCGAGGGCTGGATCGCATGCTACGAAAAGTGCCGCCTCGCCGGGACAGTGTTCGCCGGCGGCGTGACGGAGCCGGGTGCCGTCGCCGGCCACCCCGCACTCGAGACCGCCCGCGCCATGGGCGCGGCCATCGCATAAAACCGGTACAGGAGGTAAAAAGCATGAACAGCACCCTGACTCTCACGCAGGAATGGGACAAGACGTTCCCACAAAATGAAACCATTGACCACTGTAAGGTCACGTTTCACAACCGCTTCGGCATCGAGCTTGCCGCCGATCTCTACAAGCCGAAAAATGCCGCCGGAAAGCTCGCCGCCGTGGCCGTGAGCGGCCCGTTCGGCGCCGTGAAGGAGCAGAGCTCCGGCCTGTACGCGCAGGAGCTCGCCGCGCGCGGCTTTCTGACCGTCGCCTTTGACCCGTCGTACACCGGCGAGAGCGGCGGCACACCGCGCTATGTCGCATCGCCCGACATCAACACTGAGGACTTCTCCGCCGCGGTCGATTTCCTGTCCGTGCGTGACGATGTGAACCCGGAGCGCATCGGCATCCTCGGCATCTGCGGCTGGGGGGG
>ERZ825384.307-NODE-307-length-65220-cov-6.719251_pt1 | contig 65220 bp, 60 predicted proteins | sample MGYA00519931_ERZ825384 | MGnify/ENA primary metagenome ERZ825384 (study PRJEB31778, sample SAMEA3449200) | human gut metagenome | biome: human gut; feature: human-associated habitat; material: faeces | place: United Kingdom | collected 2010/2012 ...
ATCATCTGGGCAGTACACGTGTCGTGGCGAAGGTGACGCCGACAGGCCGCGAAGACCTCGACCGCAAGGATTACTATCCCTTCGGCAAAGAGTGGACGCAATCGGGTATGCCGACTTCGGATAATAGGTATACCTTTTCCGGAAAAGAGCAGCAGCATCTTCGAGGTCAAGTCGTAAACTATGCCGACTTCGAAGCACGGTTCTACGATTCTGAAACGGGCATTTTCTTACAGCAAGATCCTTTATCGGAATATTCATTTCAAGTGTCTCCCTATGCTTACTGCGGAAATAATCCTATTAATAGAATTGATCTTGATGGAAAAAGGTGGGATGACCCTATTCAAGATGCAGAAATAGCCCGACAAATTAAAGACGCGATTAACGCGGCTCTTAATGCATTAATAAGTCAGGAAAAAAGGATAAATAACCGAATTAATAAGATCAATGATAACACTAAACTAAGTCAGGAAAAGAAAGAAGAACGAATTGCAAAAGAAAAACAAAAATTAGCAGAAATAGATATACAGCAAGATAATCTAACCTATCTTTCAGAAGGTATTGATAAAATGGGAAGTGAAGATAATCCTAATATCTTCACATTTGAAACAGTAGAGGATGAAGATGGACTCACTTCAACTAATACCGATGGAGTGACGACGATGCGAAATAATGGGACATTCTATAATCGTGTTCATGAAGCTACTCACGGAGCTCAGATTGCATTAGGAGATCTTAGAGTAAATCAAAATGGACAAGCATTGGGTGGCCTTAGTACCCCGGCTCGTGAAATTCAGGCTTATCAAAATCAAGCTGTATTGGCTGGATATGAAACTCTTCCTTTCTCAGATCACGGAGGTCGGCCTACAAAATTGAAGGGCATAACAGCACCTTGGATAAAAGGGATAAAAAACAGTAATGGTCAATACGTGTATTAAAAAATATGAGAGTATTTATGAGAGTATTAAAATATGGGATATTATTTGGAGGATTATTGATGTTTATTTCATGTGCGACTTCACAACATTCTATTATAGGAAACTACAAAAGTTATTCTGAATTGTTACAGTTGACTGTAAATAATACATTTAAGTACCGCAATTTTTCCGTCGTTAGCGGAAGCACATGGGCATATGGGCAATGGAAAAGAATAGGTGATAATAAGGTTCAGCTTATTTCAGTAAAACATGACAGTATTCCCATAAAAGTTTTCGAACAGAGATGTGATATTGAGGATCGCTTAATTATTTTACCAAATCGAGATCGTTATTTTTTAGAAACAAACCTGTTTATCCAAATCAATGGAAATAATTATAAGATCGCTAAAGATTGTAGTGTTTTAAAGTTATCAAAGCTTAAATTTCCTAAAATAGAAACGATTGCGCTCGTAGCATTCGAAGATGGCAAATTAAGAACTGAAAGAGCCTATACATATTTGCGTACATCAGTTTATCAAGTAAAAAATAATGAGAACAATGTCTTTTATGTAGATTTTTTACAAGATGACTTATTTGGCCTTTATCATTTGTGGGAGATTGATGATACCATAACGATCAAAAAGAATTCATTGATATGGAATGGTCAAAAATTTAAAGTTATGGGAAGGCTAATGTTTGATTGAGAAATCGGCGTCGTGAATTTTCACGACGCCGATTTCCAATAACAATATCCGGCGAAACGCCTTGACGGGCTTTTATATTTACTATAATTTACTTAACTTGCCTACGGTGATTTATACCGAAGGGGATATGGGATTGTACTATACCTATCTTTCCGACGGTACGAAGATCAAGGTGTGCGGATACGACGACAACGAACCCACACGTTACGCAGGTTCTTTGGTATATAATGACGGGACATTCGAAAGCGCCTCGTTCGGTGGCGGTCGGATCGTCGGCACGAACAACGGCGCGAACTCGGAGGTACACTATTTCCTGACGGATCGTCTGGGCAGTACACGTGTCGTGGCGAAGGTAATGCCGACAGGCCGCGAAGACCTCGACCGTAATGATTACTATCCCTTCGGCAAGGAGTGGGCACAGCCCGATATGCCGACATCAGATAATCGGTATACATTCTCCGGTAAGGAAAAACAACATCTGCGATTCCAAGAGATCGATTATGCCGACTTTGAAGCACGGTTCTATGATGCCGATACGGGAATTTTCCTACAGCAAGACCCAATGGCGGAAAGTTATTATCGTATTGGACAGAACGTTTACTGTATGGGTAATCCGATAACGTTCTTTGATGCCGACGGACAAAAGGTATATACAACTAATTTAACGAAACCTGCTCATAAACAAGCTGTACAAAATATGATGCAGACTAAAGAAGGACGACGGGTATTGGGACGTTTCATGACAAAAGGCGAGTCGTTATCAGTAGGAGGTACAACATTTACGGCACAACAAACCGGAGATCGAAGTAAAGATAATCTGAGTTTTATGTCTGTCGATTTAAGCAAAGGGACAGAAGGCTATACTACAATGGGGACAAAAGATGGAAAAAACTTAGCTGATCAATCTTTCGGTTTGTCTGATAATGTCGTGGACGGAGTAAATATTGGCGTATATCTCAATAATGATATAACGCAGGAAGAAACAGCAACAATGGCAGCAGGGCATGAAATGCTCGTACATGTAGATCAACGCGCGAATAAATTAAATGAAATAGATAAAAATGTAGAAACAGGGAAATATAATAGTAATCCGGAGCAGTATAAAAATGATGTAAAAAATGTTGTAAGTCAAAAGGATCACCAACTGTTAGGTCAAGGGAAAATAATTCCCTATAAAAAATTCACACAGGAAATGACTGAAATGACAAAGAATTTGAAATATATAGATTTATATAAAGAAGATGTTACCGGTCATTAAATAAAAGAGCTATGAATAAAATATTATTGGCAACTCTTATCTGTGAAGCACTATTAGCCGGATGTTGCCGTGAAATATATGTTACGGATTTACCGATTGATATTAAAGTTCAATATTTCCCTAATAAAAAACAAATAGAGCAAATAGAAGTGTCCGCTAAGAACCTATCTTATAATATTTGGTTCTATCCAGATGGAACTCTACACAGTGAGGATATTTGGACAAAATACAATAGTGATAGTATAGAGTCTCTGGGGCCCAGTATTGGCTATGATTATAAAGGAAATATTTCAGGATATGCACATGCATCAATCGATAAATCAATCATGTATCATCCTAATGGAAAGGTTCGAGATATTATACGATATGATACCTTGGGACAACGTGAGGGCATCGCGGAATATTATACCGAAGAAGGTGTATTGGATAAACGACTGCTGTTCAGAAACGATACTTTGAACAAAGTTCTTTTAGACAATAAACTCTTTCCCAATCCTCCACTTGATATGTGGATGTTGCTTGATTCTATAAGGAGAGTTGAATATCGCAATAAGAGTTCTAAATAAATTTAATGGCCTATCGGAGAAGACAGTACTGCGAAATAATATTCGCAATACTGTCTTTTGTTATATTACAAAATTGAGAAATTGTTATCGGATCTTCCAAAATTTCCTACATCAAACTAATCTGCGAGAAGTCTCGCGAATGCGGGACTTCTTATAAAAGAAGAGAATAAATAAAGTAAAATATAGATTTATTTTTAAGATTCCGCTGTTGCATCGTTTATGAGATGGTAAAAATTGTATTTCGCTTGACAATTCATTCATACGACCGTTCTTATCGTCTTAATTGTATTCCAATTAATTATTTCATGTCATTGATTTAATTACATTTGGCTCTCGTTTTCATTTTACCGCTCCGCCCGACTCTCGTCGTTCTCCATCCAGATCGTCCGTTTTCGTTCGTAATCAAGAGTTTTCCACCAGGCGTTGCAGGCATCGAGGAACGCTTGTCTCCCGTCATCCGCCGGATAATTCGCCGCAGACAATCCCGTAATCCGTTCCATTTTCGGGAAGTCCACTGCTAACCACCAGGCATCGAGGTTATCTCCGAACTCTTCGAGCGAGCAAAACCATACATGCTCCTGACACGCGTCGCACCATTGATCGTCAGAATCCGCGTCTATCGAAGATGCGTATTTCAGCGTATTAGGATCGACCCATGCCATCATCTGTATTTCCCGTGAGCCGCATTCCTGACAGACAAGGACTCTCGGCTCCTTAGCAGGGCATTCCTCGTCCTGTTCTCGAACAGCACACGCAATGTGCTCGATCAACAGCCGTCGGTTGTCTCTATCGAGAGCGACACAGAATCGTCGGGCCCCATCGCACAGGTCAGGTGCAATACTTCGGCACCACACTTTCCACACGCTCGCAGCCCGTGTGCCGAAGATCGTGCGGCATTCTTCTTCGCACCAGCTATCCCGCATATAGTCGAAATAGCGGTCTATAATACTTTTATTTTGTTTCATCGGTTCGTTTTTTATATGTCATTTATTAATCAAGATTCATTGTCAAATCAGAATCCGCATTTCACGTATGAATTTCCCAGCCGCGGATTCTCGGTTCGCAGTAACATCCCGAACGATCGGGTGTGCCGTGATAGACCAGTCCGCCGACAATGCCTGTACTGCCGTCGGCATAGCGCTGCCTGAAAAGAAAGGAATAAGGCGCGGAATCCTTATACAGTTCGATTTCACAAGGACAGTTCGGATTCCGCTCCCACCGTTTCAGATCGTTCAACCGTTCTTCCAATGTTTTGTCGCCGATTCGTTCGGCATAACACACTACTTCGTCGTAGTGCTCCTGACACATAATTTTCATATTGAGTTAAATTACAGGGTGAATATTTGAAAATCTATTTTAGTTTTTCCGCCAAGCGATCGATCAATTCGCGGCATCCGCGCAACGACGGGGTACGGAAACCTCGGCTTACGCCTTTGCAATGGATCTGCGTTCGGGATAAATCGGCAATCCGTCTTTGCAGCATGCCGAGCGTCCGGGGGTGGATATTGATCCCATATTTGCCGCACAAGGCAATAAAGAGTTCCGTTTCGACGAATCCTCCCTCCCGAAAAGCAGCCTCGGCCCGTTTCAATGACGTTCTCAGCCGCGCTTCCTCTTGCCGCTGTCGTCGTTTTTCCCGTTCGATCCGCACTTGTTCCCGTCTTCGGTCTTCCGCAGCATACAGTTCGCGCATACGGGCGCGATGCCCCTTCAACGGCCGGGCATCCCAACCCAGCGCTTCGAAGGCTGCCACGTAAGACGACGGAATCCATTGGAGGTTCTCCATACGGCGTTGCACGGCGGCTCGCAGGTTGCGAGCTTCCGCAGTCCGCGCTTCGATACATTCCTTGCGGAGCATTCCTCTGCGAAACATACTTCCGGCATCGAAACAAACGTCGCCGACACGCAGTACGACGACAACTATATCGTTCGCCTTACGGAACCGGTCTTTTATAATGGGATACCATCCGACGTGTTCGTTCAGGAAGGTCACATCTTCATAGGCCGCGACGATCCGGTCATCCCGACCTGCGGCCTGACGCAATAATTTCACTCGCATAGTCGTATCGAGGTTTTATAGGTTCGGCAATTCGACCGTCAAAGGTTCGAGATAGGTAGCCAAATGTCTGATAAACTCCCGTCGGAACGATACGTCCCGATCGCATCGTTTCCAGAGTTCGTAAACATCCATCCGCTCCTGCTCGATAGCGCGGGCGACGGCACGGCCGTGCCGCAGGTCGTTCTGCCAGACCCCCAGAAAAAAGAGATAGAGGATTTCCTCCTCCAGGCGTTCGTAGCCCTCCTTGCGCAGCAGTTCGGTCAGGGGTTCGTATTCCTCCTCATGAAAGATCTGCGGTTGGATATTGCTGGACGCATGGCAGACGATCACGCGCCGGTCGGCGGTAACGAAGATGTTTTTGATGATTTCGTGGCTCATACTCGGTAAATTTTATGGTAAAACAAATGCGCCCCGTAATCGTCGCTGATTACGGGGCAAACGGGGCGGAATGATATTCAGAGGTCTTGCAGCATCATCCGCAAGACATCGAAAAGCTGTCCGACTTCGAGGTCCTGCACCGGCACGCAGCGATCCCCTCCGTAGTCGTACGACAGGCAGGCATACAACACAGCATGTTTTATCTGGAAAGCTGTGACATAGCATTTATCCTGGCGTTCGTCCGATGCCGGATATTCGTTGCCCGAATCGAGGCTTTGGCCCGTCATTTCGGAAACGATTCCTGTCATCAGATCGACGAGGCGTCGGCGGTGTATTCGGTCGATCGCCTCGTATCGTTCCAGAATCTTATCTCTTTCCGTCGCGGTTCGGCTGTCGGAAAGTTTCGCATCCTCCGTTCGGAGGTTCTCGTTCGGGATTTCCTCTCCCGTGTAGGGATTGAACAGCGGGCTGTAGGCGAGCGGTTCGGCTTCGACAGCGAAGATTCCGCGCTCGGAGTCGCAGAAAAGCTCCATCGGAACGGGCGTCGTCGCAACGACATGCCGCGCTTCGGATTCGGAAAGGCCGCTTCCCGTCAGCGAAGCGGCCCGGCGTCGAAAGGTTTCGGGCGTCGAAGACTCCGAGAGCTGCAAGTCGAACGTATCGCCCTCGGTTTCGGTAACGATCAGTGTGTCGTCATTCATAATGTTATAGGGATTTAATGGATATGGAGTGTGGGCGGAACGTAACAGACGATCCGTTCGTGCCGAAGATCATCGTAGAGAATCTTCACGGGTTGCGAATCGTCGTAGATACGGCAATTGGAGATCGGCGCGTCGAGCGCATCCCACTGCTCCTGCGACAGAGGTCTCTCCGCAGGGCGGTAGCACCAGACGACCAGCTGCCGGGGCGAACGTCCCGGAAATACGGTAGCTTTGTAGTCGTGCAGGAACATCTGGAACGCTGCTTCGTCGCCGATCTCCCGGCCGTTCGTGCGGTAAAGATCGTTGCCGCACGGCCGTTCGATCCGATAGACATAGAGCCTGCGCCACGCCTCGGTCGTAAAGTCGCCATAGAGCGGATCGGGTTCGCGGTAGCTCCACCCCGCGACTTCGGCTTCGAAGCGGATCGACCCGTTGCCGCAAGGTCCGTCGTGACCCCAGATTTTGAAAGAACCCCGCCGGAGACCCTCATAGCGGAATGCGGCAGCCGCGACATGGGTAAAGGGGCCTCCGCTGCTACAGCACTGTACGCCGTCTTTCGTCCGCGAGGCGAAGGGATCGTAAGGATAGATACAGACGGTGAGCATATCGTTTCTGTCGTAGGCGATCAATGCACTGCCGGCATAGTCGCCGTGGCGGGAAACGTATCGCACCCGATCGCCGCAATGCGGCCTGTCGGCGCTGCGTGTCGATTCGATGTATTTCTTCATGGCATTGACCGCTTCGACGTCCTGCTGTGTCAGGCCGTGTTCGTGGTCGTAAAGCGGATTCAATGCCCGTAACGTGTCGAGGGTATAACAGCCCTTCGTCGGATCATGTGTCATGGTTCGTTATCGGTTTGGAGATTCGTAAATGAAAAGCGAAGACCGGAGCGTCGCGGAACAACCTCGACCGCCTCCGAATCTGTCGGGCAGACGATCTGTATTATCTCGGACGTACCGGTTGCCTCGGGAAGAACACCGGTGCGCGACGGCGGCGCAGCGACGGGAAAATACCGCAAGGCGGAGGTATGCCGACGCCGAGGATGATTTTCCCGTCCGCAGCCGACGAGGACGCGGCAGCGGCCGTGCGCGTGCCGAGCTTCCCCGCAGGCAACCGGAGGTGAAGGAAAATCGAAAATTACGTGTTCTTTTCGGTGTCTTATCGCTATATTTGCAGGCACCCGAAACAGAATCTCGCAATGGCACTCTACCGTTTGGAATCCGACCGTACGCAAATCGGAATCGATCTCGATACGAAAACGCGCGACAACGACCTGCGACACCCCGACTATGCCCGGCACGCGCAGATCATGCGTCTTGTTTATGTCCAGTCGCTGTTAAGCGGCCAAAGCATCCTGCATACGATTCCCTCGCTTGCCGACCACTTTCCGCAGCTCGACCCTTTCAATCCGGAGCATCAGGCGTGCGTCTGCTGCATCTGGGATGCGGCATTCGATTTGCACCGTCCCCCGCACATGCGTATCGGTCGCACCGACTGCGCCTATTTCTTCACGGAGAGAGCGGCCTGCGAATATTACAGGAATTACAGCGGTATGTCCTCGGCACAGCTATGCGAAGTGCAAATCCTCGAAACGTATGACCGTTTTACAGGGGACATGCGCTGGCTCGACGCCATAGACGAGCGTACGGCCACGGCCCGTGACATAGCCGCCGCAGCCGTGCGCTACTGGGCCGGAGAGATGTCCGCCGATCCGCTCCCCGAGGTGCTGTTTCAAGGCCGGTACAGACTCACGCCTGTTCCGTAAAATGTAGAAGAATGGATAAAAAAACACTGCGAATCTTTCGTCCGGGCCTGTCTACTCCGTGCGAAGTCCCTCTGTCGGGCGGCACGGTCAGGGCGGGGTTCCCGTCGCCGGCGGACGACTTTTTGGATATGCCGCTCGACCTGAACCGTGAGCTGGTGCCGAATCCTGCCTCGACGTTTTTCGTGCGTGTCGAGGGCGACAGCATGACGGGCGACGGTATCGGCGACGGCGACCTGCTGATCGTCGATCGTGCCGTCGAGCCTTACGACGGATGCATCGCCGTCTGTTACGTGGACGGGGAGTTCACCGTCAAACGGGTCAAGCTGGAAGCTGCGGGGGCCTGGCTCCTGCCGTCCAATCCCGCATATCCGCCCATTCGCGTCAATGCCGACAACGAATTCTCGATCTGGGGCGTGGTACGTCACGTCGTCAAAACCTTCAAATAACACCTTCGATGTACGGCCTTTGCGACTGCAACAACTTCTACGCCTCCTGCCAGCGGGTCTTTCGTCCCGATCTTGTCGGGCGACCTGTGGTCGTACTGTCGAACAACGACGGCTGCATCATCGCCCGCTCGAACGAAGCCAAAGCCCTCGGCATCGGCATGGGACAGCCGCTCTATCAGGTACAGGGGCTTATCGACCGGCACGGCGTGGCCGTCTTTTCGGCCAACTTCGCCCTCTACGGCGATATGTCGCGCCGTGTGATGGCGACGCTCCGCACGCTCGTCCCCTCCGTCGAGGTGTACTCCATCGACGAGGCGTTCTTCGACCTGCACGGTATCGCCGAGCCGTTAGACGACTACGGACGTCGCATCGGCCGCACGATACGCCGTAACACGGGCATTCCCGTGAGCATCGGCATCGCGCCGACCAAGACTCTGGCCAAGATCGCCTCGAAGCTGGCCAAGCGCTACCCGAAGCTCGACGGCTGCTGTTACATGCATCGGCCCGAGGACATCGAAAAGGTACTTGCGACCTTTCCCCTGCACGAGGTCTGGGGTATCGGACGCCGCTACGGCAAGTTCTTCGATTCGATGCGCATCACGACCGCGCGGCAGTTCGTCGAGTTGCCCGAAGAGTGGATACACAGGCGTATGGGGATTACGGGTCTGCGGACGTGGCGCGAGTTACAGGGCATCGAGTGCATCGGCTTCGAACAGATGCCGCAGCAGAAGCAGCAGATCACCGTCTCGCGCAGTTTCCCCAAGGAGATTTACGAGCGGGAGGAGCTCGAACGCATCGTCGCGGAGTTCGCTTCGATGTGCGCCGAGAAGCTCCGCGCCCAGCGTGCTCTCTGCGGGCAGATACACGGATTCATTTTCACCAACCGCCACCGGGACGACCAGCCCCAGCGCTATGAAACGGCCGTGCTGACCTTACCCGAACCTACCGACAGCACGCTGGAGATCGTCCGGCAGGCCCGTGCAGCGCTGCGGCAAATTTATCGTCCAGGGTTCGGGTACAAAAAAGCCGGTGTGACACTCGCGCAGATCGTACCGGCAACGGGCGTGCAGGGCACTCTGTTCGCACCGCCCGACAAGGGGAAGCACGCACGACTGATGGAGGCTCTGGATCGGGTGAACAAGGTCTATGGCCGGGGCAGCATCGTCATCGCGGCACAGGGAACCGAGCCGTTCCGTATGAACCGCGAACATCTCTCGCCGCGCTATACGACCGACTGGCGGGAGCTACTGACCGTAAAGGCGAAATAGGATGGATCGCATCGAACGGGAAAAACGGACGGTAGAGCGGATGATACGCCTCTATTGCCGTCGCAAGGAGCACAACGCGGAACTGTGCGAGGCGTGCCGCAGCCTTTTGTCCTACGCCTGCCGGCGGTTGGAAACCTGCCGCTACGGCCCTCTCAAAGGCTCCTGCAAACAGTGCACGGTTCATTGCTACGCTCCGGCACAGCGGGAAAAGATTCGGGCCGTGATGCGCTATGCCGGACCCCGGATGCTGCTGTATCATCCCTTCGAAGCCCTGCGGCATCTGCTGCGGTAAGTGATCCGATCCGTCGTCGAAAGGCGATCGCCCGGATCACGTGTTCAAGGCGGGGTTCAGCCGCTCCTTGAGTTTGGTATTGCGTTTCAGCACGGCCTGATTCCGGATGGCGCAGGCCAGAGCCTTCGTCGCGCCGATCAGAACGCAGATCTTCTTGGCCCGTGTGATACCCGTATAGATCAGGTTGCGCTGAAGCATCACGTAATGGGTCATCAGCACCGGCAGGACCACGATCGGATACTCCGATCCCTGCGCCTTGTGGATCGTCGTGGCGTAGGCCAGCGTCAGCTCGTCGAGCTCCGTTACGTCGTACTCCACACTGCGGCCGTCGAAATCCACCGTCAGCGTCCGGTCTTCCGTATTCACGCTCTCGACATACCCCAGGTCGCCGTTGAAAACCTCCTTATCGTAGTTGTTGCGCACCTGCATCACCCGGTCTGCCTGACGGTAGGTATAGCCTCCGCGATTCAGGCTCGGCCCCGAAGGGTTCAGGGCCTCCTGCAACGACAGGTTCAGGTTGGCGGCACCCACGATGCCCCGCTGCATCGGCATGAGAACCTGAATCTTGTCCGGCCGCTGTCCATAGGCACGCGGCAGGCGCTCCTTCACCAGCCGAACGACCGTGGCTGCCACCTGTTCGGGGTCTTCCTCCTTCATAAAAAAGAAGAAATCCGTATCGCGGCCGTTGCTCGTATCGGGGAAACGGCCCTGATTGATGGCGTGGGCGCTCATCACGATCCGGCTCTTCTGTGCCTGCCGGAAGATTCGCGTCAAGCGCACGACGGGAATCTTCTGCGAGTCGATGATGTCGCGCAGGACATTGCCTGCACCGACGCTCGGCAGCTGGTCGATGTCGCCCACGAGCACCAGACGCATCGTCACCGGAACGGCTTTCATCAGGTTGTTCATCAGCAGGATGTCGATCATCGAGCATTCGTCCACGATCAGGGCGTCGCCGTCCAGCGGATTTTCGTCGCCACGCTTATAGCCGTCCTGCGGATTGTATTCCAGCAGCCGGTGGATGGTCTTGGCATCCATACCCGTCGCTTCGCTCATGCGTTTGGCCGCACGTCCCGTAGGCGCCGCCAGCAGAACACGCAGCCCCGCCTTCTTTAACGCCGCGATGATGCCCTGCGTAGTGGTCGTCTTACCTGTACCGGGGCCGCCCGTGAGCACCATGACCTTGGAGGTCAAGGCCTGCCGGATCGCGGCGAGCTGCACGTCGTCGTAGTCGATGCCCGTTTCTGCGGTAAGAACGCCGGGGTCAAGCTCCGTAGTGAACAACGTGCGGCCCGCACTCTCCGCGAGCTCTTTCAGCCGCCGTGCCGCGCCGCACTCCGCATGATAGAACGCCGGCAGGTAGATCGCCTCCCGTTCCGTTATCAACTCCTCGGAGAGGATCATCCGCTCCAACGCTTCGCAGACGGGTGCCGCGTCGGCTTCGAGCAGTGCGCAGGCCGCTTGCACGAGTTGTTCCCGTTCGGCATAGACGTGTCCCTCGTCCGAGAGTTGGCCGAGCGTGTATAGGATCCCGCTCCGGCACCGGCGTGCATCGTTCTTCCCGTAGCCCATCTTGCCGGCGATGCCGTCGGCAGTCTTGAAGCCGATGCCCCAGATGTCGTCGGCGAGGCGGTAAGGATTCTCCCGAACCTTGTCGATACTCTCCGAGCCGTACTCTCGGTAGATCTTGGCGGCATAGGCCGTGCTTACGCCGTAGCTTTGGAGAAACAGCATCACGTTCTTGATCTCCTTCTGCCGCTCCCAGCTCTCGCGGATCTTCTTCACGCGCTTGCGGCCGATCTGCGGCACCTCGTAGAGCCGTTCGATGTCGGTTTCGATCACTTCGATCGTCGCCGCACCGAATCGCTGGACGATCGCACGGGCGAAACGGGGGCCGATGCCCTTCACCAGTCCGCTGCCGAGGTATTTCTCGATGCCGTAAACCGTAGCGGGCATCGTCTCCTCCCACGTTGCGGCAACGAACTGGCTGCCGTAACGCTTGTCCACTTTCCACTCGCCACGGCACAGCAGGACACTCCCCACGGGAACTTCCAGCAGGTTGCCCACGAGCGTAACCAGATCATCGTAGCCCTTTACTTTGACTTTCAATACCGAATACCCGTTTTCGGGATTCTGATAGGTGATGCGTTCCACCACGCAGCGAAGAGTCGTCATAGGCGTCTTGCTTACATCATCGAACAATGCCAATACTCTGTAAAAGTACGGAAAATCGCGGAAACGGCAATACCGCAACCGCTCCCGATCCCGACCAGAAATGCAGAACCGGGAGCGAGCGGCCTGCCGGAATGCTTCGCAATGGATGCTATCGTCGCGCTAGAACGACTATTTCAGCCGCGACATTTGTCCGCGCGAACCGTTCCTGCATAGGTGTACGGTACAGAACCTCGAATTGCCGCAGCGTTTCCTGTATGCCCTTGGGGCGCTGTTTGTCGATGAAACCGTGCGGAAGCAGCAACACACTCCGGTCGCCCGGCTGTTGTACCTTCGCAAGCCACGAAAGGAAATCGACGACCTCCGTCGTTTCGAAGGGCGGGTTGGCAACGACGTTCTCGCAGCGGAAATCGATGTCCCGATATGGCCCGATCAGCGTTTGCGTCACAGGATACAGGCGTGCGTAAAAGTCCGCCAGCTCCCGGTCGACTTCCAATCCCACGATCTGCGAGGGATGCACGCCTTCGGCGATCAAGGCCCGGGTGAGTTGTCCCGTACCGCAGCAGACGTCCATGATACGGCTGTCATTCTCGAAATACCGCACGGCAAGGGCGGCGATCCGCCGGGCCGTAGCATCGGGCGTAAGGTACTGCGACAGGCGGACACCGCGTCGCTTCTGCCGCTCGCACAGTGCGTCGTAGGGCCAGTTATCCCCGTCGTAGCGGAACGGCAGTTCACCGTGTTGTTGCAGGTAATCGTGAATTTCGCAAAGCGTATCCGGCCAGATAAGCAGCCGGTTTTTGAAATAGCTGTTCGCAAGCGCATAGCGCTTAGCAATTTTTTCAAATCGTTTCATTGGTCTTAATTCAATTTAGCGTTTCGTTCGTTTCCGATGTCGGACCGTTGTCGGCGATCATCCGGTAATTGTCGTCGTCTACACTGTGGATTCGGACCGTAGCACGACCCTCGTTCTCGGACGGAGCGATCTCTCGGATCGTTTCGTAGTGCGTTTCGCTCTCCTCGATTTCGATCGCAGCGTCGTCGCACGCCGCAGTGTAAAGGGACCTGTGAGCAATCGCCGCAGCTTGCGCCTCGGCCCTCTCGATCGTTGCGGCCTCGATGGAAAAGTAGATGCGCTCCCACACCGAGACCTTCCTGTCCTCATAAAATCTGTACTTGGTCATAGATTAATTTGTATTGATAATTTTAAGCCTTCCGCTCCGGCATCTCGATCGGTTCGACGTTTTCTATCCGTGTGTCGGGATGTATAGGAAAGTCCCAATCCGGACACGTGAGCTCGTCGAGCGTCGTATGGATGTTGCCGCACGTCAGGCCGCATCGTCGTAAAACAAGCCGGGCGGCTTCCTTGTCGGAAACCGCCCGAACGGTGTAGGCTCCTTCGAACGTGTAGCGTACACCTGCTCGAAAATTCCGTTTCATCCTATTAAAAGCTATTCCACATGCCGCTGTCGTAGATATGCGCTTCGAGGTATTGCATCCCCGGCTCACAGGAGACGATCTCGATATGAAGCGTCGGGTCCTTTTCCAACGTCTTCATCATCGCTGCGATCGCCTCCTCGGGATAGCACCATTTCGAGTCGAACTCCCCGCGCATCCAGTTGTCGCGGCCGTCGAGATCGTACAGGTCGAACCGATCGCCGAGGCCGTAGAGAATCTTTTTGTAGTTCGCTTCATTGTCCGTCGAACAATAGAAGCGGTTGATACATATATTCGCCATCGTAAAACAGGTTTGCGTTCCCGCCGCTTTCAGGCGGGAACAGGTTACAGTCGAATGTTATGCCACCGGCCGTCACAATAGACGTTCCCTTCCAGATAGAGCGTATAGAAGTCGGTGGAGATTATCCGCAGACACAGCGAGGAGTCCTTGCGAAAATCCTCGGTCAGCGTCATAAAGAGCAGGGGCGGGAACCGTTCCCGCGAAAGGTAGCGTCCCGTAGTTTCAGCATCCGCAGGGTGGTAGTCATAGACATGGAAATGCAGAAACAGCCAGCGGACGATCCGGCGGCGCGTGTCAGCGCTCCGGCTCGACAGCCGGAAGCGATGGACATACAGGTTGCGTATGAAATATTCCGGAAAGGGTATCATTCCCGATTCGGAATCGTTTTGAAAAAGGTTCAGCATTTCGGTCTGTAGCGGTTATCTGAAAGAGCCAGGAAGTCGTCGAGCGTACAGGGGCCGTAATCGAGCGATACCTTTTCCTGAATCGTGCCCGTTTCGTAGCGGAAACTGTAGCAGAGACCATTACGCTCGATAGATCCTCTGTCCCGATCTTTGTTCCACTTAACATCCGGGAGTTTGTTCAACCGCGATCGATGGGCGGAGATATGGGCATTGCGTTCTCGATCGAGGTGTTCCAGGTCGTGCCATATCTTAGTCAGGTAGTCCACCCAAATATTGACCTTACGCTCGGAAAGGACACCGATGCGGTGCGGTGCCGGATATTTATCCCGGATATGAGCCTGCATATGAAGATCTATGTGCTTGAAATTCGAGGTGTCGATGTCGATCGCATAGGTCGGTTTGGGAAAATACTGCTTATTGATCCGAAAGAGGATTCCGTTGCGTCGGAAACAGATACGGCTCTGTTCGAACGAGCAGTATTCCGTATTTTCATTATAGAAAACGCCGTACAACAGTTCCGCATCGGGAATAGTGGGCAGAACTTCCTCCAACAAGCCTTGTGCCCTCTGTATCTCCGAAGTAGTTCGATAGTCGGGAGTAAGCGTCAAGCGTGTAAAGCTCTTCTGGTCCATCCAGCATATCATCGCGCAGACACCCGCGTACGGCAGGATTCGATTTCCCGTACATGATCGTTCAGAGGAAGTGTTTCCATAACGCGACAGTTCTCGGCCGCTATGCCGAGCAGCACTGAGAGCTTCATACAGGCGGCAGCTTGTGTACGCGCCGCAACGCGGAAGAGATACATGGCGTAGCCTTCCGCCAAAATCCGATAGATGTTCATGGTTCGAAACAATTTGGTGAATATTCTTATTGTGTCGCCAGACCGAATGTCCTGCATGGTCGGACGACGGGGCGGAAACTGCGGCAGGCGGCCCGTGCGACTTTTCCGCGTGCGATACCGTTCGAAGAAGGGAAGATCGTGCGCGGAAAAGGCGATAAGGGACTGTGAGCCTGCCGCTAACTTGCCCCGCGTCCGACCGGGACGATCCTGTATCATGCATAAAAAAGCGGGCAAAGATTCCGACAGCAGCCGATTTTGCCTATATTTGTTTCATAACGACCAAATATAAATCGATATGGAAAAATTACTCGAACAGATCAACGATCGCATCGCAGCATTTCAGAAGGATGCATATCTTCAGTGGTTCAAAGGCAACAAGGCAGCCGGACGGAGGGCTCGTAAAGCCGCATTGGAGTTGATGGCACTGCTCAAAGAGTTCCGAAAGGCATCCCTCGAAGCGGGCCGGTAGAGCGGATATATGGTATTTGTCTATACCTCCTTTCTTCCTGCTGTCGTTTCGTCGCTTTTACGAAATCGGAGAAAAAGACCGGCCGCAAACGGCCGGTCTTGACAAGCTGAGATACAACGCGAATCACAGGCGTTGGCCCGTCGCATCGAAGCGGGGCGCTTTCGAGAGCCTGTACCGGATCTTATGGCGCACGAGACGTTCGGCAAGGAGTACCAGATCGTAGAGGCTGTACATCATCTGCCGCTGGAAAACTTTCGCCTTGATCTGTCGTTTCAGGCGGTGCTCGTCCAACTCGTCGCGCGTAATGCCGAGCACTTCGCACACGCCCTCGGCTGACAGGTACATCGGACGGTCGCTGTGACCGCAGAGATATTCGAAAGCCAGAAGCCCCTTGCCGAGAATATAATAGCTGCGCAGAAGACGTTCGAACTCCTCTTCCCCGATCAGCAGATACTTCGTTTCATTGGGATTGTTCGGTTGCTCCATAATCACTGTTCCATTGACTGTTCGGGATGTTTGAGGTTTTCTCTCTCCAAACGGGAGAGGTAGTCGTAGATCTCCGTCTGAAAGTACAAGCGCCGGCGGCCCACGTTGAACCCGACGAGTTCTTTGCGCTCACGAAGGCGCTGCACCTGACGGGCACTCAAGTGCAGCACCGAGCAAACCTCGTTGAACTCCAGAACCGGTGTCCCGAAAAGCACGTTGCGATGGCGTCTCAAAAATTGAAGGTCCACGGAAATCGTCTTGACCATTGCATGAATTTCCGCAAGGCGGAGTTTGTCATCTTTATCCATAATCGAGATAGTTGGTTACGGTGCAAAGGTGACAACTCCCGACCGATATTCTTTGTAACTTACACTGTTACTTACATGAAATTTCCATGCGGACAAATAGCGAATAGACAGTAGAATTGATAGCAGATAGAATATTTCTGCCGGAACCGAATAAATCGATTCCGGCAGAAATATTACCACAAAACGGGAATATACAACTCAACGAAATTTATCTGTCATAAATAGTTTTTACTATCTTTCACGATCATCAATGAGAAAAGGCAACACGATGATTACTGTGCCATATTTTTTGCAACAAGCTGCATATCCCGCATGATCGACGTATCCAAGATCCGTGCGTAATGACGTGTCATCTTCGTATCGGAATGTCCGAGCATTTTGGCCACGTTCTCAATGGCTGCTCCGCTGGCAAGCGTAAGCGTGGCGAAAGTATGACGAGCCGTGTGGGTGGACAGATGCTTTCGAATACCGCATATATCTGCCAATTCCTTCAAATATAAATTCATCTTTTGATTGCTGCATACAGGAAGTAAAACTCCGCGCTTTTGGCAGTAATCGTTGTCCGCATAACGCGACAAAATTTCATTTGCTGCATCCAACAGAGGAATATTACACATGTTCTGCGTTTTCTGACGTGACTTACGAATCCATCTCGCCCCATTGATGTCCAAAACAACATGTTCGGGCCTCAACTGTTTCACATCCGAAAAAGCCAATCCTGTGAAGCAGCAAAAGACGAAAATATCACGGATCTGGGCCATTCGGGGAATATCGATATGTTTATCTTTGAGACGTTGCAATTCACGCCATTCGAGAAAATCCCGTTCGACAGGTTTCAGATGAAATTTATACTCGAAAAAAGGATCTTTATTCAACCAGCCGCGAGCAAGTGAAAGTCGCGTAATTTTCTTGAAATTAGCAAGGTATTTAATCGTCGTATTGTGACCGCATTTTCGATTCGTTTTCAAATACAGTTCAAACTCCTCGATAAAATCCTGCGGTAATTCATTCAAATAAAAATCTTCTTTCTGATAATGAACAGACAAAAAATTACAAAGTAACTTCAAACAGGTTTCATACCGGGATACCGTCGCCGGAGCATAATCGATACCCGATAGTTTACGGCATTTCTCATTATGTGCACGAAAGACCTCAACAAGTGTCCGACGCTCCGGTAAATTCTTTCCCAAATAACGGTCGAGAATCGATCGTGCAGACAATTCTTCTCCCGCTAACTCCATATCTCGCAGAATGCGAAGAATATTCGAGGAAATAGCATCCAAATACAAGTTTAGATCCCGACAACCTAAACCTTTTTCCGTAGCTTTACCCTTACTTGAATTCCACAAACGTGGTGCGATGAAACGCTTGACTGAAGCATCCGAACGATTCCCGTTAACTGTAATGCGCATAAAAATGGGCGCTTCGCCGAATTTATTAAGTTTTGTTCGGCGAATGTAGAATAACAAACTGAAAGATGTCCTTTCCATAGATACTTGATTTTAGGGTGCAAAAATAATATCCCAAGCACCTGCTTGTCAAGATGTAAAACAATGCAATACAACGCATTACAAGCTATTCGGTGTACTTTTTTTCGCGAAAATCAAGTACACCGAATAAGCCACGAAAAACTCGTATTAAAATGCATTATCTTGTATCTATGGCTCAAAAAGAAATCCCTACAAATGTTTAATTTGCAGGGATTTACTCTTTTACGATTGCTTTATCGCGGAGAGAGAGGGATTCGAACCCCCGGTACAGTTGCCCGTACACCGCATTTCGAGTGCGGCCCGATCGACCACTCCGGCATCTCTCCAAAATCGCCTCGGAACGGGGGAAGCCCCGCCTTCCGGCCCCGTCGGGAGCGACGTTTATCATCCTTTCGGGGCTGCAAATATAAACAAAATTTCTCAGATTGTTCTTTTTCACGATAAAAAAGTTGTCCGAAAGCGGAAATTCGCGCCTCACGCCCACCGATCCGTGCAGTATCCGCACCCCGCACGCGTTTATATGAATGAAACCGGACGGTTATCGAAAATAATTCCTACCTTTGTTAGGAAACCGTTTCGATACTAAACCCGGTACGGTTTTCGTTAAACACACAGACAAACTACTCAAAACGTACGCACCATGAAAACAATGAAAACAGGGATCGGACTACTGTTGCTGGCACTGCTGACGACAGGCTGTTCCTCTGCGTACTACCAATCGGAGGGATACGCGGGCGACGACCTCTACGGCATCCACAATAAGACGAAGATCGCACAACGCGAAAAGGCCAAGGCCGAGGCAGAAAAAGCCGAAGCGGAGGCACGCCGCGCCAAATGGGAGGCCCTCATGGCGCAGGCGCAGGCCGACGACGCCGAAAACCGCTACTACGGCTCGAACGACTTCGACGATCTGGTGGCGGACGACTACGAAAGCGCCTACGAACGACGGCTGCGGGGCTTCGAATCGCCCACCTACAAGATGCCGTCGAGCTACTGGAACCTCCGTTACAGCGGAACGTTCAACTACCTGACGGCCTACGATCCGGCCTTCTACAACATCATCGTCATGGGCGACGAAGTGTGGGTAGAACCCAAATACATCACTTCGATGTTCGGCACGTGGGGACTGGCCACCGGCTTCGCGGCGGGGTATATGGCCGGCATCTACGGCAGCTGGTACAGCAGTTGGGGCTACGGCTGGCCCTATTACGGCTGGGGGTACGGCCCCTATTGGGGCTGGGGAGGCTGGTACAATCCGTGGTGGAACCACAGCTATTGGTACGGAGGCTACTATCCGTACTGGGGGCATCCGCACTGGGGACACCCGCATTACTATCGCCCGCGTCCCAACTACCGGCTCAACAACAACGGATCGATCCCGCGCAACTACCGCAGCTACGGTACGCCGTCGCGCAACGGCAGCTACCGCAACTACGGCACGTCGGGGAGCGGATCGCGCGGCGGAAGCTACAACAGCAACCGCAACAACAGCGGCGGCGTCTACTACAACAGCGGCGGCCGCAGCAACAACAGCAGCAATGTCTACCGCGGCAACGGGAACACGTACAACAATAACAGCTACAACGAACGCGAGAACAGCTACCGCAGCAACAGCACCTACCGCAACAATTCGGGCAGTTCGTTCAACAGCGGCTCGCGCGGCGGAAGCCGCAGCGGAAGCTACAACAGCGGGGGCGGTTCGCGCGGCGGAAGCGGAGGCGGCACCTCGTCGGGCGGCAGCCGCGGATTCCGGGGGCGTTAAATGTTCAACCGAGTTAAACAGCATCGGATTATGAGAAAGTTACAGATTGCAATATGGGCGGCCGCATTGGTTGCGACAGGATCGTTGCAGGCGCAGCAGCGCGGGACACTGGCCTTCGGCGGCGCCGTACTGAACCAGGACGGCGTATTGGCCGGCGAAATGGCGCAGATGTCGCAGCCGCAGGCATTGGGCACGGCCCGCTCGATGGCGCTCGGCGGAGCCTTCACCTCGCTGGGAGCCGACCTGGCCTCGATGTCGATCAATCCGGCGGGGCTGGGCATGTACCGCCGCAACGAAATCGCGCTGACGCCGATGATGACCTTCCAGTCGTCGGAGACGCCCGGCACGATGTCCTATGCCAAGAACGGCAAGAACCGCTTTTCGATGGCCAACTTCGGCGCGGCGCTCAACGCCTACGAAGGGACGGGCACGCTCACCAGCTTCACGGTGGGCATCGGGCTGAACCGCATCGCGGATTTCAACAGCCGCTACTCCTACAAGACCGATACGCCCTATGCCGGAGGTTCGGTATGGGCGCCGACGATCGCCGACATCTTCGGGCAGCAGCTCGGACAGGCCGGCATCTTTCCCAATAGCAACGGAGGGTTGGGATATGAAGTCAACCCCTATTACTGGCCGGCGGTGCTGGGATACAACGGTTTTATGATAACCCCCTACTACAACACCGACACGAAAGAAGACGAATATGTTCCCGATTGCATCGGTAGCAACGCGTCGATCCTCCATTACATGGACGTCGTCAATTCGGGTTCGATCAACGAGTTCACCATCTCGGCGGGCGCCAATCTGAACAACATCGTCTATATCGGCGCCACGATCGGCATCCAGAGCGTACACAAGGCCACGGGCGTCTACTACGGCGAGGATTACCGCTACGACCACGGCCCGGCGGCCAACTCGGCAGGCGACCTGCTCGAAACGCAGCTGGACTACGCCGACCTCTACCAGAAATCGGTGCTCGACGGTTCGGGCGTCAATTTCAAACTGGGCGTAACCGTCCGGCCGATCGAAAGCCTGCGCATCGGCGTGGCATTCCATACGCCGACCTACTACTCGCTCGAACGCAGCTACTATGGCGACATCACGACGCAGATGTACAACAACGCCACCGAAAAGACAGAGATCAATCAGGACGGTACGCCCTATCAGGACGATATGGGCAGCAACTCGTGGTGCTTCACCTCGCCGGCGCGCCTGCTGTTCGGCATCTCCTACACCTTCGGGAACTTCGGCCTGATTACGGTCGACTACGAACGCGACTGGTACAACGGCATCCGCGTGAAGAATACACCCGACGGCTTCGAGCCCTACCCCGAAGAGTACAAGGCCGAATTCAAACAGGCTTTCCAGGGTACGAACACGATCCGCGCCGGCGTCGAGTTCAAGCCGCTGCCGACGATAGCACTGCGCGTAGGCGCGGGCTACACCGACTCGATGTTCAAAAACAGGGAGCATTACTACGACTCGCCGCTCACGTACGAGACCCGCTACATCACCGCCGGCGTCGGGTTCAACCTTTCGCGCTACGTGACGCTCGATCTGGCCTACCAGAACGTCACCGACAAACAGACGAAGTACCGGCTCTTTTACAGCATCGAGAATGCGACGGGCGATTTCTTCACCACCACGGGGTTGTTCGACACCAAGTCGAAACGGCACAATGTGGCCATGTCGCTGATTTTCCGATTCTGATTACCAAATCGCAGATCGCACGACGGACGGCTTCGCGGAGCCGTCCGTCTCTTTTGCAGCCCGCAAGGACAAAGCCTCCGGTCTGCCGCAACGGACACAAAAAAAATCACGGTCGCACGGAACGTACGACAAATTCCGCGATGCACCGCAGACGGAAACACGGCGGACACAGATGCGAACGCCCGAATTCCGCATCGTATCGTCGAAAGAAGCACTCCGCGCAACGGTTAATTCTCAGCCGATCATTCGCGATTCCCGATTTATTTTGCTAATTTTGTCGCTCGGAAAATACCGAAAAGCAAGCATATGGCAAAAGAACTCAAAGATTTGACCAAATCCGAGGAGAACTACTCGCAATGGTACAACGATCTGGTCGTGAAGGCCGGCCTGGCCGAGAACTCGGCCGTCCGCGGCTGCATGGTCATCAAACCCTACGGTTATGCCATCTGGGAGAAGATGCAGGCCATTCTGGACCGGATGTTCAAGCAGACGGGCCACGAGAACGCCTACTTCCCGCTCTTCATCCCCAAGTCCTTCTTCTCGAAGGAGGCGCACCACGTCGAAGGCTTCGCCAAGGAGTGCGCCGTAGTGACGCACTACCGGCTGAAAAACGATCCCGAAGGCAAGGGCGTGGTGGTCGATCCCGACGCCAGGCTCGAAGAGGAGCTGATCGTGCGCCCTACGTCGGAGACGATCATCTGGAATACCTATAAGAACTGGATCCACTCCTACCGCGACCTGCCGATCCTGTGCAACCAGTGGGCCAACGTCGTGCGCTGGGAGATGCGCACGCGCCTGTTCCTCCGCACGGCCGAATTCCTGTGGCAGGAGGGGCACACCGCCCACGAGACGCGCGAGGAGGCGATCGCCGAGGCCACGAAGATGATAAACGTCTACAAGGAGTTCGCCGAGCGATACATGGCCCTGCCCGTGATCGTGGGCCACAAGTCGCCCAACGAACGGTTCGCAGGCGCCGAGGACACGCTCACGATCGAGGCGCTGATGCAGGACGGCAAGGCGTTGCAGAGCGGTACGTCGCACTTTCTGGGGCAGAATTTCGCCAAGGCGTTCGACGTGCAGTTCACCAACAAGGAGGGCAAGCTCGAATACGTGTGGGCCACGTCGTGGGGCGTCTCGACCCGCCTGATGGGAGCGCTCATCATGGCCCATTCGGACAACAACGGGTTGGTGCTGCCGCCGGCGCTCGCGCCGATCCAGGCGGTGCTCGTCCCGATCTACAAGGGCGAGGAGCAGATGAAGACGATCGTCGCCAAGCTCGACGCGATCGCCGCCGAACTCCGCGCACGCGGACTGAGCGTCAAGGTCGACGCACGCGACAATGTCCGTTCGGGCTTCAAGTTCGCCGAATACGAACTCAAAGGCGTGCCGGTACGGCTGGCGCTCGGCCCGCGCGATCTGGAAAACGGCACGATCGAACTGATGCGCCGCGACACGCTCGAAAAGGAGGTCGTACCTCAGGAGGGGCTGATCGACCGCGTGGCAGCGCTGATGGACGAAATCCAGCAAGGCATCTTCGACAAGGCCAGGTCGTTCCGCGATTCGATGATTACGCCCGTCGATACGTGGGAGGAGTTCGTCCGCACGCTCGACACCAAAGGCGGCTTCGTGGCGGCGCACTGGGACGGCACTGTCGAGACCGAGGTGGCGATCAAGGAGGCGACCAAAGCCACGATCCGCTGCATCCCGCTTGACGCCGTCGACGAAGAGGGCGCCTGCATCTATTCGGGCAAGCCGTCGCACCGGCGCGTGCTCTTCGCTCGGAGCTATTGACCGGACAGGCCGGCGCAATCGACCGAATCGAATGCAAAGCGACGGCGGGAACAATCCGCCGCCGCTTTTCTAATTTCACATACGACCGCTATGACAGAACGAACCCTCGGCCGCGAACAGGCCATCTACCGCGTCACATGGATCGGTTTCGCAGTCAATCTGGTACTGAGCGCCGGGAAACTTGCCGCCGGTATCTGGGGACACAGCGCGGCCATGGTGGCCGACGCCATCCATTCGGTGTCGGACTTCGCCACCGATCTGGTGGTGCTGCTCTTCGTGCGCGTTTCGGCCAAACCGCGCGACGACGACCATGACTACGGCCACGGGAAATACGAAACGCTGGCCACGCTCATCATCGGTGCAGCGCTTGCAGGCGTGGGAATCAAGCTGTTGTGGAGCGGAGGCACAGCGATCCGCGACTTCACGCGAGGCCTCCTTCCGACACAGCCGGGCGTCGTGGCACTGTGGGCGGCCGTCGTATCGATCGTCGCCAAAGAAGCGCTCTATCGCTACACGGCGCGCGTCGGCCGAAGGGTCAACAGCCCCTCGGTCGTGGCCAACGCATGGCATCACCGCAGCGACGCGCTCTCGTCGGTAGGCACGCTCGTCGGAATCGGCTGCGCCTATTTCCTGGGCGGCGGCTGGCGGCTGGCAGACCCCGCGGCGGCGATCGTCGTGGCGCTGCTGATCCTGCGCGTGGCGTGGCAGCTGATGAAAATGGGGATGGACGAACTGCTCGAAAAATCGCTGCCCCGCGAGCAGGAGGAACACATCCTGTCGTTGATCGCGGCCGATCCGGCCGTCGCGTCGCCGCATAACCTGCGCACGCGGCGTATCGGGCAGAACATCGCCGTCGAGGTGCATATCCGCGTCGACGGCGCGATGACGGTCACCGAATCGCACCGGCTCACCGTCGACATCGAGCGGCGGCTGCGCGACGCCTACGGGGAAGGGACGATCGTCTCGATCCATGTCGAACCCCGCAAACAGCCGCCGCTCAACGAATCGAAGTAAGAGACCGTCAAATTGTCAGGTTCGGCGTTCGGTTTTCCGAACGTCCGGAAAATCGAACGTGAGTATGTCTTCTCGCGCTATTTTCCGGCCCGCATGTCCCGTTTTTCGATTTCTCCGCGACAAAATGCACGTCGAGACTTCCTCGGCCCGATTCTTGCGTACGCACCGTAACGGTCGGAAAGGCGGTCGCAGTATGCGAATTGCTAAAAAATTTGGAAATTTGCAAAAAAGTGATTATCTTGCCACCGTAGAATCCCCTCCGAAAGGGTTCGAAGAGTTGAAAACAACCGACTTCCGGATGCCGGACGGGGAGAGACACATAGAATTTAACTATTAAAAGCGGATTGCCTATCGAAAAATTCTACTCTTTATAATTGCTAAATAAGGAGAAGAGTATGAACGTTCAAGTAGTAAGTGATCAGAAATTGCTTAATTGCTACCTTTCGGGCGACCGGAATGCTATTTCCCAATTGATCGAACGCCACAGCCGTCGTGTCCGCGACTATATCCAGATGATGGTCAAGGACGGCGATGTCGCAGACGATATTTTCCAAGAGACCTTTATCAAAGCCGTGCGCGTCATCGACGAGGGCCGCTATACCGACAACGGGCGGTTTCTCTCGTGGATTCTGCGCATCGCGCACAACCAGGTGATCGACCACTTCCGCGCCCAGAAACAGAACCGGCAGCTCAACGAGGCCGAAGCCGGTTACGACGTATTGGGTACGTTGCGGCTGGCGGAACGCACCGTCGAAGACGAAATCGTCTGCGAGCAGATCGCCGGCGATGTCCGCCGCATGGTGGAGCTGCTGCCCGACGAGCAGCGCGAGGTGGTGATGATGCGCTACTATTCGGGCCTAAGTTTCAAGGAGATCGCCGAACAGACCGGTGTCAGCATCAACACGGCGCTGGGGCGTATGCGGTACGCGCTGATCAATCTTCGGAAAATGATCAAGGAAAAAAACCTGATTTTAAGTTAGAAGAGGCACAATAAGTCACGGGATGGTCGCGTTTATGATATGTGAATTTCATAACACCGACAGCCTATGAAAGAACTGGACACAGAAAACGCGAACGGCATCGCCGACGATGACGATTTGCTAATGAAGGAGGTGATAGGGGAAGACTCGGACCTGTTTTTCCTCGACGCTTACCTCCGAGACATCCTTCAGAAGAGATAGAGAGGGTTAATTTTTGATGGAGGAGGGAGCCGGCCGAAAGGTCGGCTCCTGTTTTTTCGCTGCCGGCCGACGCCTCGCCACGGACTTTTACGACGGCGGCACTCTTCGCCCCCCTTATTTTTCCCTTATTTTCGCCGCAACGCCGGCGCACACGTCTCGCCGGCACGCAGGTTCGGCACGTCCCCTCGCAACCGCCGGAGCGGAACCTCCGAAAAAAGCGGCAGCGGACGGTCCCCTCGCCGATCCCGACGGACGTCCCCGCTCACCGCGCCGACTGCCGTTCGATCCATGCCATCAAGACCTCCACGACATATCGCTGTTCCCGTGCGGTCAGCTCCCGACCGGCAGGGATCGCATGCCACTTGGCCAGACAACCGCGGCAGCAGCAGGCTGTGGCATGCTGAGCGATGAAAACGGGGTGCCCCCGCATGGGCGTCTGCCTGCCGTCGTTGGGAATAAACGCCGGCGCGAGCCGCCGACGCACGAAACCTTCGGCATGACGGCGGATGACCGCCATTCCCCGGCGTTCGATACAGGCTACCTCTTCGGGCCCCAGACGGAACCGGCTGCGGAAATCGGACTGCGCCAACCGCGCGAAAAGCGCCTCGAACAGAGATGCCTGCATCAGATACTCCTTACGGTTTTGGTCCATATCGTTTCACTCGACGGGACAAAGATAACACCGAACGACCGCTTCCGGACAGCGGCGGCGGAATTTTATTCATGCTTCTCCGCCAAATATCCCTGCAATGTCCCGTGTCGGAAGTTCGCTCCGCCGCCTGCTATTCGTCGAAGTTCGTGCAGATCCGCCGTCGGCGAACGGCATCTTCGCACGCAACGTCCGTCAAATAGATCAAGAGGCACTTTTGCGGATAAGTTATTTTCCACCTCGTCCACGCACGAAAAAAGCGGAGAGCGCCCGTCAGTGTCCTAATCTCGACGGCGCTCTCCCGACAAACGTGTTGGCAAATACGTTTCCGTTCTCTCTCCACGAGGGCCGGATATTCCGAAACGAAAAATCCGGCCGCGGAATTCGCTGCCGGAGTATCGTATCGTCGAAAGTCTCTTCGTCCCGCCCCGTACATTCGCCGGAGACGCTTCCCGTTCGATTCTGTTGCTGCCGAGAAGTCGTTTGCGACTTTCGCCCGTTACCCGCAGGCGCAAATTCCCAACCATTTCGTCAAGCCGAGCGCAATCGAGTTTACTCGAATTGCCGAGGCGAGAAATGGAAGAAAAATTCAACCATTTCGTCAAGCCGAGCGCAACCGAGTTTACTCGAATTGCCGAGGCGAGAAATGGAAGAACAAAGTTCAATCGCAACGGCAGGTCTTCTGACTCGTTCCGTCTGCGACGCCTTCCCGACCCGGAAGTCAGTGGCAAGAGAGTGTCGCACACGTTCGCTCCCCCGAAAAGGGAAGCAGGAACATACAGCAGCGGGAACTGTTCGGGATTCACACCCGATTCCCATTTGATCCCCTCGGTCGGCGCCTTGCGGCGGGCTTCGGAGAACCGTTGCAGAGCAAAGATAACGATTTTTTCGAAACACGCAGCCGATTCCCCTATTTTTTTGACAGAAAAAGGAGGCCGCCGACAACCGGCAGCCTCCTTCCAGCCCCACGGCCGGCGGCGATCCCGCCGCCTCGCCGTGCGCTAATTCGTCAATTCATCGGGCATTGCGACGGGCTTGCCCGTGCGGCGCACCGTGGGCATCGGCGCCTTCCAGCCGCGCAGCCTGCTGCCGAGTTCGGCAGCCAGCTCCTTCACCTTTTCGGGATGTTCGGCAGCGAGGTTACGCTGCTCGCCCAGATCGGTCGACAGGTCGTAAAGTTCCAGTTCGCCGGTCTGCATCCGGTAGACGAGTTTCCAGTCCCCCTTGCGCACGGCGCTCAGGTAGTCGATGTCCGCCAGATCGTAGGGCTTCCACTTGTGGGGATAGTGCAGCACCAGCACCCGTTCGGGATCGAGGCCCGACACCTCGGCGGGGATCACCAGCCGGTTGGCCTCCGCCTGCGATGCGATCTCGCCCCGGGCCGCAGCCTTCGCCGCGATCTCGGAACCCTTCGTGACCAGTTTCACCAGACTTTCGCCGTCCACCGCCTGCACGACGCGCGGATTGCGCACGCCGGCCACTTCGAGCAGCGTCGGGAAGAGGTCTTCGACGATCACGGGCGTATTCACGCGCGTGTTCGGTGCGACGCGGCCCGGCCAGCGGAACATGAGCGGCACGCGGACGCCTCCCTCGTAGCACGACCCCTTGCCTTCGCGCAGCGGTTTGTTCTGCGTGTGCAGCACGCCGCCCTTCTGCTTGTTTTCGCTGTTGCCGCCGTTGTCGGTCATGAAGACGACGACCGTATTCTTCTCGACCCCCATCTCTTTCAGATAGTCGAGCAGGTCGCCGAGGCTCTTGTCCACACCTTCGACCATCGAGGCATAACGCGCCTGCCCCTTGTCCATGCCCGCATCGAGATACTTCTGTATGAAGCGTTTGTCGGGCTGGATCGGCGTATGGGTGGCGTAGTGCGCCATATAGAGGAAGAAGGGCTCGCCGTGCCGGATGGGATATTCGAGCGTTTTGAGCGCCTCGCGCGTGAGCGCTTCGGTCAGGTGCACGCCCGTACCGTAATACTCGGTCATGTTCTGCACGGCCAGCATGTTCCACTTTTCGGGCGTATTGCCGTAATTCTCCTCGCTCTGGTAACTGCGCGGCATTCCGGCCACGTTGCCCGAAACGTTGACGACGAAGCCCATGTTGTAGGGACTGGCTCCCGGCGTACCGGCCGACGCCCAGTGCGCCTTGCCCACGTGAATGGTGAAATAGCCCGCATCCTTGAGCAGCTGCGGCAGCGGTGTGGCGTACTGCGTATGCGCCACGCCCGGAGCGGGACTCATGCCGTTGATGTTCCATTCCGGACGGATCAGTCTGTCCCCCGTATTCTCCTCGATCTGTCCCGTTTCCATCGCTACGGCGCCGCCCGTAGCGTCGCTGGGCGTGTCGCGCATCGTAGACGTCCAGTTGGTGATGCCCGTATGGGCGGCGTTCATGCCCGTGAGCAGGCTGGTGCGCGTCGGCGTCGAGACCGGACAGGCATAGGCGCTGGTCAGGATAACGCCCTCGCGAGCCAGCCGATCCATGTTGGGCGTATGGAACCGCAGATTGTTCGGATAGACCTCCTCGCCGTAAGCGACCGAGCTGTCCACCCAGCCCATATCGTCCACGAGAAAAAAGACGATGTTGGGTTTGTCGTCTTTCGCCAAGACAGCGGCAGGGGCCAGCAGCGACAGGCCCACCAATGATTTTCGGACAGGTTTCATCTTTTCGATTCAGATTGGTTTCGTAAATGGAATTACCTTTTGCGGTAAAGTTAAGAAAAAAGCGAGAAACCGCAAAACCGGACGCTCAAACCGGAATAACTCCCGAAACGAATCGACGAATCTCTCTTCGGAATCGGAACGGGCACCCCCTCCAAACCGAAGATGAACCGTCCGCACGCCGCCGGCAGACGATACACCCACCGTGCGGCGCCGTCGAACGAGGGGCCGCAAAGCGGAGTCTCCCCGCCCGGACAGCCCCGACTCGTCAAGCCTTGACCGCCACGGCGTCGATCTCGACGCGCGCACCCATCGGCAGACGCGCCACCTCGTAACAGACGCGCGCCGGCAGCGCGCCGGTGAAATAGGTGGCGTAAACGCCGTTCATCGCGGCGAAATCCCCGATGTCCTGCAACAAGACGGTGGTCTTCACCACATCCGACAGCGCATACCCCGCCTCGGCGAGAATGGCCGAAATGTTCTCGAGCGCCCGCCGCGTCTGCGCCTCGATGCCCTCGGCCATCAGGCCCGTCGCGGCGTCGATGGGCAACTGTCCCGATACATACAATGTGGTACCCGCGGCGATCGCCTGCGAATAGGGGCCGACGGCCTTGGGGGCCAGCGGCGAAGCAATGACTTTTTTCTGCATATCGATTCGGTTCAAAATTACATACGACGAACAACTTCCGTGCGCAAACGAGACCTCGGCCCTCCGGACCGCATCCGCCGGAATCGGAACCCGCCGAGGGGATCGATTCGCCGAGGGGAGGGGCTTCAACAAGCGTTTTCCGCGTCCGGCGGCTGTGCGAAACGGCTTTCCGCCGCCGCAGGCCGAAAACGGAAGGCGCCCGTATGCAAAGATAACAGATTAATTGCGTATATTTGTCGACCGAAAACAAAAAACTCATCCGTTGTCCCGTATGCAAACCCGCAACCGCTTCCGTCCGCTTTGTCTGCTCCTGCTGCTGGCCGCAGCTTCGGCCTGCTGCCCCTGCCGCAAATACCAGAAACTCTACGGCGCGCCGCTCGTCGGTACCCGCTGGCTGCTCATCCAGCTCGACGGCGAGGAGGTCGCCAATTCCGACGGACGCTTCTCGCTCCGCTTCGAAGACGCCAAACGATTGAGCGGACGAGGCGGCTGCAACCGCTACTCGGCCTCGTGCGACGCGGAGGCGGGCGGACATCTGCGCGTCGGCCCGATCGCCTCGACACGGATGACCTGCCCCGAAGCGCAGCGCGAACGGGACTTCTTCGCCATGCTGCGCAGCGCCGTGCGCTACGAGCTGGACGCCAAGATGCTCATACTGAGCGACAGCATCGGCGTCCGTGCGGTATTCCAAGCCGCAGAAGAGGATCAGAACACTAAAAATCAAAAGATTAACTGATCCATCCGGCAACTCGCCAACCGGCGACATGCGGCGGAAAAGCCTCCCGCGCACATTTTCGTTTTTTGTAGATAATTTGTGGATAAGTTTCGCCGAAGCGAGGCACTTTTTTTCAGAAAAAAAGAAGACCTTTGTAAAGGTGCGTCTTCCCTGCACCGGACCGGAGTTCGAAAAAAATAACAATAATATAAGGTATGTCAGCAAAAACCACCCCGAAAGGGCTCAAAGAGGTAACCTATAACGATGCCGTGGCACGATCGAAGGAGTACTTCGGCGGCGACGAACTGGCGGCGACGGTATGGGTTTCGAAATACGCCCTCAAAGATTCGTTCGGCCATATTTACGAAAGCTCGCCCGAAGATATGCACCACCGTATCGCCGCCGAGATCGAACGCATCGAGAAGAACTATCCCAACCCTCTGTCGCGCGACGAGATATTCGCGCTGCTCGACCACTTCCGCTACGTCATCCCGCAGGGCGGCCCGATGACCGGTATCGGCAACAATCTGCAAATCGCTTCGCTGTCGAACTGCTTCGTCATCGGCCACAAGAAGCCCGCCGACTCCTACGGCGGCATCATCCGCATGGACGAGGAGCAGGTGCAGATCATGAAACGGCGCGGCGGCGTGGGACACGATCTCTCGCACCTGCGCCCCACGGGCAGTCCCGTGCTCAACTCGGCGCTCACGTCGACGGGTATCGTCCCCTTCATGGAGCGTTACTCCAACTCGACGCGCGAGGTGGCGCAGGACGGCCGCCGCGGTGCGCTGATGCTGACCATCTCGATCAAGCACCCCGACGCCGAGCGCTTCATCGACGCCAAGGTGGACACGTCGAAGGTGACGGGCGCCAACGTCTCGGTCAAGATCGACGACGAGTTCATGCGCGCGGCCATCGCCGGCAAACCCTACCACCAGCAGTTCCCCATCGACGCCGAGAAACCGATGTACGAACAGGATATAGACGCCCGAGCGCTGTGGAAGAAGATCATCCACAACGCATGGAAGTCGGCCGAACCGGGCGTGCTGTTCTGGGATACGATCCTGCGCGAAAGCGTCCCCGACTGCTATGCCGACGAAGGGTTCAACACCGTCTCGACCAATCCGTGCGGCGAAATTCCGCTCTGCCCCTACGACTCGTGCCGTCTGCTGGCGCTGAATCTTTACAGCTACGTCGACAAACCCTTCACCGCGGAGGCGTCGTTCGATTTCGCAAAATTCCGCGACCACGTGGGCAAGGCCATGCGCATGATGGACGACATCATCGATCTGGAACTGGAAAAGGTCGAGCAGATCATCGCCAAGATCGACGCCGATCCCGAAGAGGCCGATATCCGCTACGTGGAGAGCAACCTCTGGAAAAAAGTGCGCGAAATGGCGCTCAAAGGCCGTCGCACCGGCTTGGGCATCACCGCCGAAGGCGACATGATCGCCGCGCTGGGGATGCGCTACGGTTCGGACGAAGCGGTCGCATTCGCCGTCGAGGTGCACAAAACCCTGGCCCTGGCTGCCTACGGCGCATCGGTCGAGATGGCCGAAGAACGCGGGGCCTTCCCGCTCTACGACGCCGCGCGCGAACTCGACAACCCGATGATCGCCCGCATCCGCGAGGCCGATCCGGCACTCTACGAGCGGATGGTCAAGTCGGGACGCCGCAACATCGCCATGCTGACGATCGCCCCCACGGGTACCACGTCGCTCATGAGCCAGACTACGTCAGGCATCGAACCGGTCTTCCGTCCCGTCTACAAACGCCGCCGCAAGATCAACCCGTCGGATCACAACGTCAAGGTCGCCTTCGTGGACGACACGGGCGAGCGGTTCGAAGAGTTCTACGTCTTCCACCACAACTTCGTGGAATGGGCGCGCGTGAACGGCCACGATACCTCGACGCTCGCCACGATCTCCGACGCCGAGCTGGAGAAACTCGTCGCCGCGTCGCCCTACCACAAGGCGACGGCCAACGACATCGACTGGGTGGCCAAGGTCAAGATGCAGGGCGCGATCCAGAAGTGGGTCGACCACTCGATCTCGGTGACGGTCAACCTTCCCAACGAGGTGAGCGAGGAGTTGGTGGCCGACGTCTACCGCACGGCCTGGGAATGCGGCTGCAAGGGCGTCACGGTCTACCGCGACGGCTGCCGCGAAGGCGTGCTGCTGGACAAGAAACAGAAGAAGAAAGGGGGCGACAAAGGCGCTGCCGACGGATCGCTCAAACGCCCGAAGTCGCTGCCTGCGGACATCGTGCGGTTCAAGAACGGACAGGAGGAGTGGATCGCCTTCGTGGGCCTGATGGACGGCCGCCCCTACGAAATCTTCACCGGTAAACTCGAAGAGGATGCCCTCTACATCCCGCGCAAGATCACCAAAGGCAACATCATCAAGGTGCGCGAGGCCGACGGCAAGAAGCGCTACGATTTCCAATACACCGACCGCTACGGCTACACGAATACCGTGGGAGGCATTTCGCGTCTGTTCGACGAGGAGTTCTGGAACTACGCCAAGCTCATCTCCGGCGTGCTGCGGCACGGCATGCCCATCGACAACGTGGTATCGCTCATCGAGTCGCTGCATCTTAACAGCGAGACGATCAACACGTGGAAGAACGGCGTGGAGCGAGCGCTGAAACAGTATATCGTCGACGGCACCAAATCCAAGGAGAAGTGCCCGAGCTGCGGACAGGAGACGCTCGTCTACCAGAACGGATGTCTCACGTGCGTCTCGTGCGGCTATTCGAAGTGCGGTTGATTCCCCGCGCCGGAACGAAACGGATTCCCCCGCCTGAGCCGATACGGCCCGGACGGGGGAATCCGTTTTCCGCTCCTTTCCGCCCGCGACGACCGGACGGAAGCCCGCAGACGGCAAGGCCCGCACCACCTTGCCGCCGAACTCCTCCGCCCGCCGGCCCGATTCCGGCAGAAGGGTTCCGCCGGCCCGACCGCCGGTCGGAACGGGGACTCTCCCGCAAGAATCCGAAGCACGGACGAATTCCGATCAAAAAGACCGATACGCTATCCGATAGTTCCGCTTCCGCCCCATATCTTCCGTTTTGTCGCTTATTATCAGATCAAAAAAATGCAATAAATTCTTTTTTTAAATAAAAATACCTATTTTTGCATAGAATATGGATGTACAAGAAAGTCTGTGACTTCGTAGACAACACACACACGATTTGCACGAACTTTGAGAGAATCGAGTTTAACTTAAATATTCATTACTATGAAAAAATTATTCCTTTTGTGTGTATCCGCACTGTTCGCTGCTGGCAGTTACGCCCAGACCAGCGAAGAGGTCGTTGTCATGGAAGTTCAAGATGTTCAGTCGGTTTCGAAGTACCCCAGCGTCAGAGGGTTCGTTTCGAACGGTTTCTGGGATAACTGGGAACTCTCGTTCGGCGGCGGTCTGTCGATGATGAGCACCTCGAACCTCGTCTTCAAGGACATGCCCGGCAGCTTCGGCGACCGCCTCGGCTTCGAAGTGAACGTCGCCGCCACGAAGTGGTTCCACCCTGTATTCGGTGCCCGTCTGCAATTGGCCGGCGGTCGTTTCCGTAACATCTCGCAGTTAGGCGGCAATACGCAGCGCACGCCCTATATGTTCGTGCACACCGACCTGATGATCAACTTCTCGAACTGGGCGGGCGGCTACCGTGCAGACCGCGCCTACTACGCCGTTCCGTTCGTCGGCTTCGGTTACATGGCCATGGATTTCACGGACCGCGCGCACGATCTGGGCTACGGCACCAACCAGGAGCTCGCCTTCACGGCCGGTTTGCTGAACAAGTTCCGCATCGCCAAGGGCTGGGATCTCGACATCGAACTCAAAGGTATGCTCTTCGGCGAGAAGGATCTGCCCGCCTCGTTGAACAGCGGCGGCGCCTATGCCGTAGCTTACAGTGCGACGGCGGGTTTCACGCACCGCTTCAACGACCGCAACTGGAAGCGTCAGATGCCGCAGAAGTATACGGACGCCGACATCGCAGCCTACACGGCCGCTATCGCAGCGCTCGAAGGTTCGCTGGCCGCAGCCCGCAACAACGAGAAGTCGCTGGCAGACCAGCTGGCCGCAGCCAACAAGGCATTGCAGGATGCGAAGGGCAAGAAGGAGGTCTTCGTCAACGGAGCATGTCCCGCATTCTTCAAGATCAACAGCGCCGCACTGTCGCAGCGTAACAAGATCCTGCTCGATCTCGTAGCCGATGAGATCAACTCAAGCCCGGCCGACAAGACCTTCACCGTTTCGGGTTACGCCGACAAGGAGACGGGTAGCGCAGCCTACAACCAGAAGCTCTCCGAGGAGCGTGCCCAGGCCGTAGCCGAGTACCTCGAAAGCAAGGGCGTGAAGGCCGACCGCCTGATCGTCAAGGGCTACGGTGCAACGGTTCAGCCTTTCAGCGGCAACATCGAGAACAACCGCGTCGTCGTAATCAAATAAGCGGCACGCATGCTTACAAACAGAAAGGCCGCACTTCGCAGTGCGGTCTTTCTGTTTTCCCTATGGATGCCGTCTTGCAGGAGGCAGGACGGACTTCCGCGGAAGCGGAATCCGGAGTCCGGAGCAAACCTCGGCGAACGGATCGTTCGCCCGAGGGGTCGAAATCCGGCCGAACAAAAAGCGGTCAGGAGCGGCATGTGCACGCTCCCGACCGTTTTCTCTGCGGACGCATCCCGCCTTACTTGACGATGACGGCATTGACCAGCCGCACCTTCGAAACCTCGTTGATACGGTCGCGCAGCGCCTCGCGCTGATAGAACAACTCCTGCCTTACGACGCTCGACTGCAACCGGACATAGAGAATCCGATTCTCCAACCGCAAATCGGTCGTGAGATTCGCCACGGCGTCGCCCACCACCTCGCGCCACGTATCGGGCAACCGCCCTTCGGCGACCTTCGCCGCCACATAGGGACGCGCGAAAAACTCTTCGAGCAGGTCGCCCATCAACATCGTTTTGGTTCGTCTCATCGTCTGTTATCCGTTCGTTCTCAACAGTCGTTTTCTCGCCATGGCATAGCTCGCGCAAGCGCGGCTCTGCCCATTTGGCTTAGCGAAAACGTTCGTTTTCGTCGGTTCGTTTCCGTTGTTCGGGGCGAGGCGTCGCGCCAGCCGCGCATAGCCGCTTCGCGGACTTCGACAATCCCTCCCCTCTGTCCTCTCCCTTTGAAAAGGGCGGGGCTTTTTCGGTGTCGGATTCGTTCGTTTTCGTCGGTTCGTTTCCGCGGTTCGGGGCGTGTCATCGTCGTCCGCCGCGGGGCCCGTTCTTCCGCAGGCGGGATTCGCTGCCCTTCGGCCTTCCCTTCTCCGGTTTTGTCGGAAACGGTCGCGGGTTTGTCCTCTATCTCCGATCCGAACGTCTTTTCGGGCGGTTTTGTTTTGTGCAAAAGTAATAAAATATTATCTTTGGCCACAGTATGAGCCGAAAATTCGTTGATAAGCTGGGGCGGCTGAATCCGTTCGGTTCCCGGTGCAAAGAGTTGCCGAAGGCGCTGCCCGTCCATTCGTCGCAACGGTTGGTGCGGGTGTTCGTCGAGGGGTACGAGGACGTCGCCTTCTGGCGGGGCGTCTTCGACCGCTTCACCAACCCCTACCTGCGTTTCGAAATCTCCGTTCCTTCGCGCGAAGACCTGCCCAAGGGCAAGAAGGTGCTGCTCGGAATGATTCCGCAGGCGTCGGACGAACTGTTGCTGTGCGTCGATTCCGATTTCGACTACCTGTTTCATAACTCGACGGAACAGTCGCGCGAACTGCTCTCTTGCGACCGCATGTTCCACACCTACGCCTACGCCACGGAGAATTACCTCTGCTATGCGCCGTCGCTGCACAACGTCTGCGTGCGCGCCACGAAGAACGATACGCGCATCTTCGACTTCGAGCGGTTCATGGCCGACTACTCGCGCATCATCTATCCGCTCTTTCTGTGGTACGCCTACTCGGCGCAGCAGGAGTCGGAACATATCTTCACGCTGGCCGATTTCCGTGCGTCGGTGCGGCTCAACTTCCTCGAAATCGAACACAACGGGCTGCGGACGCTGGCGTGGCTGCGCCGCAACGTCGCACGTCGAGATCAGGCGTTGCGCGAACGCCATGCCGAGATGATCGAACCGAAACGCGCTTTCGCCGAAAAACTCTTCCGGCGGGGCGTGACGCCGGAGAACACCTATCTTTTCATGCACGGCCACACGCTCATGGACAATGTGGTGATCGTGCTGCTGAACACCGTCTGCGAGAAGTTGCGCGAACTGTCGATCGCCAAGATCACGGCCTCTTCGAAAAAGGGGGTGGCGCTCAAAAACGAGATGTCCAACTACACCAATTCGCTGCGATCGATCCGCGACGTGCTGCTCGACAACGAAAACTATACCGATTGCTTCCTGTTCCGCCGTTTGCAGTGCGACATCGAGCGGTATCTGCTGAGCGTATTGGGCGAGAAACGAATGCGCGAGGTCTTCGGCGACGCGATGATCGTCCGCCCCTGACGTGCGGATCGTTCCCGGCGGTCGTGACGGTCGTGCGGAGGGGTTATGCTCAGGGGGCCGTCTGTTGCCGGCCGCCTTTGCAGCGGCAGCCCGTCAGGTGGTCGTTCACGAACCCCGTGGCCTGCAAGAAGGCGTAGCAGATCGTCGATCCGAAGAATTTGAATCCTCTCTTTTTCATGTCCCGGCTCATTGCGTCCGATTCGGGCGAGGTGGCGGGAATCTGGCTCAGGCTCTTGAAATCGTTGACGATCGGCTGCCGGCCGGGAAAGAAGGAGAGCACGTATTCGTAAAAGCTGCCGAACTCTTTCTGAATTGCCCTGAATAGCTTGGCATTGTTGATTGCAGCGGTGATTTTCAATCGGTTGCGGACGATTCCGTCGAATCGCATCAGCCGGTCGACCTCTTCCGGCGTCATCTGCGCCACCCGCTCCGGATCGAAACGGTGGAAGGCCTTGCGGTATCCTTCGCGTTTGCGGAGAATCGTGATCCAGGACAGTCCCGCCTGCGCGCTTTCGAGCACCAGAAACTCGAACAGGATCCGGTCGTCGTCGACGGGTTTGCCCCACTCTTCGTCGTGGTACTTGACGTAGAGTTCGTCCGTACCGGCCCAGCCGCAGCGGGCGTTTATCAGATCGTTCATCGTAATTTTTTCTATTCTGAAACCTATGCAAGTCGCCGTTTGTTACAGCAGCGGTGCGAAGAGCCGTGCGATGCGGTCGCCCAGCCGGTAGTGCACCGAGCGGCGCCGCCACGCTTCGGGATCGATCGGAGTGCACGAGGCGAGGTCTTCGTCGAAGCGCCGGATCGCCTGCCGCACCGTCGCGGAATCGAGCAGCAGCGCCGTCGCCTCGGTGTTGTATTCCAGACTTCGGTAGTCGAAGTTGGCCGTGCCGACCGAGGCGACGCGCTCGTCGGCAATGAGCCGTTTGGCGTGGAGAAATCCGCCGCGGAAGCGGAAGATCTCGACTCCCGCGCCGAGCAGTTCACCCAGATAGGCGTCCGTGGCGCGGCGGGCGAGCCACACGTCGCTGCGTGCGGGCAGCATCACCAGCACGCGGCACCCGCGCCGCACGGCGCGCAGCAACGCTTCGTAGAGCGCGGGCGGCGGCAGGAAATAGGGCGACGAGATGCGCAGCGTGTGCCGCGCCTCCTCGATGAGCTGCGCGAAGAGATCGGTCAGCGTCGTGCGCGAACGGTCTTCGCGCGTCCATGCGATTTGAAGCGGAGAGCAGGGCAGATCGTCCGCCGGCGCGGCCGCGTAAAGTCCCTCCGACAACGGTTCGCCGCCTTCCAGCGCCCAGTCGGCCGCGAAGAGCCGTTGCAGGTCGTCGACGGCTTCGCCCTCGATGCGCAGGTGTTCGTCGCGCCAGCGCCCCAGCGCGTCGCCGTCGAGGTAGCGTTCGGCGATGTTGATGCCGCCCACGAATCCCGTGCGGCCGTCGATGACGGCGATCTTGGAGTGGTTGCGCCGGTTGGCGCGCGGCGAGAACCACGGGAACCGCAGCGGCGCGTAGGCGCGCACCTCGATTCCTGCGCCGCGGAGCCGCCTCACGAATCGTTCGGAAAGTTTCCACGAACCGATGGCGTCGTAGAGCAGCCGCACCTCCACGCCGGCACGCGCCTTGCGGACGAGGATGTCGGCGATGGCGTGGCCGATGCGGTCGTCGGCGAAGATGTAGTAGGAGAGATGGATGTAGCGGCGGGCACCCTGCAAGGCGGAGATCAGCGCGGCGAAGGCTTCGCCGCCGTCGTGGAGCTGTTCTACGCGGTTGCGGTAGCGGACGCGCGTCGAACAGCCGTACCACAGCATCCGCTCGATGCCGGCCGCCGGCCGGCTGTCGGTGGGCGGCACGTCCCGCACGGGTTTGCGGTATCCCGCCAGCAGGTAGAACAGGCTGCCGCCGATCGGCAGGAGCACGATGGCCAGCAGCCATGCGATCGCTACCACGGGCGTCTGCTTCTGCCGCAGTACGGCTGCCGCCGAGGGGATTGCCAGCAGGAGATATGCGGTGAGGAAAAGATACATGATCAGGGTCGGTTTTTGGTTCGCGGCATACTCTGTGCCAAAAAATATTTGGAAATTAAGAAATTACTTTTTATCTTTGTGTAGAAAACAGGCTATATGGGGTTCTGATCGCAAGATTGGAATTCTTATTTTTTTGTTGTATTGAAAAACTTTAAAAGGGAGATATTTATTATGGCAAAGGAGATTATTTATCTGACGGCTGAGGGTTACAAAAAACTCAAAGACGATCTCGACCACATGAGGTCGGTCGAGCGTCCGGCGATCTCGGCAGCCATTGCCGAAGCGCGCGACAAGGGCGATTTGTCGGAGAACGCGGAGTACGACGCTGCCCGCGAAGCGCAGGGGTTGCTCGAAATGCGGATCGCCAAACTGGAAGAGACGATCGCCAACGCGCGTGTCATCGACGAATCGAAGATCGACAAGAGCAAGGTGCAGATTCTCTCGCGGGTGACGCTGTTGAACCATACCAACGGGAAGCAGATGTGCTACACGATCGTATCGGAAAACGAAGCGAACCTGCGCGAGGGCAAACTCGCCATCGGTACGCCCATTGCCAAGGCGCTTCTGGGCAAGAAGAAGGGCGATCGGGTGGACGTGGAGGTTCCCGCCGGTACGATCCACTTCGAAATTCTGGATATTTCGATCTGACGCTGCGGTTTTCCCGCCTTCTGCGGGGCCGTCCTTCGGGGCGGCCCCGTCGTTTTTGCGGCACGGGGAGGCGGCGTGCGGCCGGCCGCAGAGCGTGCTGCGTCGGGTGCGGCGGACGGGCGATGTGGGGAGTGCCCTCTCCGCGGCGAAAGGCCCCGTAGCTCCGATACCGCGGACGCCGGGTCTGCGGCGCTCTGCGCGGGATTGCCCGACGGCCGGCATTCTCCGCACCGCACGGAGGCGCGGAGGCTGGACGGGTACGAGGGTCGGCGTTGTTGTCATCGTTCGATTCGAATAGTTGTCCGGACGTGTGCCGGTGCGTTAACCTTGTTGCGTCGTGACGGGCAGCCTGCCGGATCCGCTGCCTGTGGAAACGCAGCGGCGGCCCGTTACAGGTTGCGTTCGACGAAGGAGATCATCCGCCGGCGGATCTGCCGCGTGTAGTCGGGCTGCATCGAGTGGTTCTGGTCGGGGTAGATCATCAGATCGAACTCCTTGCCTGCGTCGGTCAGTGCGCGGATCATCTCCGCCGAGTTCTGGAAATGGACGTTGTCGTCGGCCGTGCCGTGGATCAGCAGCAGCCGCGTGCGGTCGTCGCGCAGCAGCGGCGCCAGCATGAGCGGTGCGTTTTCGTTGTACCCTGCGGGATTCTCCTGCGGCAGGCCGTTGTAGAGCTCGCTGTAAATCGTGTCGTAGTAACGCCACGAGGTGACGGGCGCCACGGCGACGGCCGCCTTGAACAGCCCGTCGCCCTTGCAGGCGCACGAGAGAGCCATGAAGCCGCCGTACGACCAGCCGTAGATGCCGATGCGCTCGGCGTCGATCCACGGCTGCGCGGCCATGTAGCGTGCCGTCGACAGCTGGTCTTCGACTTCGAGACGCCCCAGCTGGCCGTAGGTGCTCTTCTTGAACGCCTCGCCGCGGTAGCCCGTGCCGCGGCCGTCGGTAGCCACCACCACGTAGCCCCGCTGTGCCAGCACGTCTTCCCAGTCGAGTTTCCAGCGGTTCTGCACCGTCTGCGAGCCGGGCCCCGAATACTGCGTCAGCAGGCAGGGGTAGCGGCGTGCGGGATCGAACCCTGCGGGGCGGACGATGTAGCCGCCCAGCGTGTCGCCGCGTTCGGTCGTGAAGGTGAAGAACTCCTTGCGCGGCAGACGGATGTTGTCGGCCAGACGGCGCAGGGCGGCGTTGTCGGCCACGGTGCGCACGGTGCGTCCCCGGGCGTCGCAGATCTCCACCCGCCCCGGATCGTCGGCCGACGAGAAGGTCGAGATGTAGTAGCGCATTCCGGCGCTCGGAGCGATCGTATGGAACCCCTTGTCGGGCGTGAGCAGGCGTTTGTGCCGTCCCTTGTAGTCGACGGCGTAGAGGTTGCGTTCGAGCGGCGACCGCTCGGTCGAGGTGTAGTAGACCGCGCGGTCGTCGGCTCCGACGATGCCGGTCACCTCCCAGCGCCCTTCGGTGAGCGCCCGCAGCGGTTCGCCGGGCTCGCCGAGGTAGAGGTGCATCCAGCCCGTCGCCGTCTCCTGCATAATGAGGAAGCGGCGTCCGCCGTCGATCCAGCGGAACGAACGGTCGGTTTCGTGGGCCACATAGCGGGGCGAACGCTCGCGGTAGACCGTCTGCTGCTCCGCCTGCGGCGCCGTGAGCGCCTCGGCCGCCAGTCGGCGGAAGACGATCTGCTGCTGACGGCGGTCGCGGGTCTCGTACCACAACTCCCCGCGCGGCGTCCAGCCGATGCGGGGAATGTATTGCGTGGTGTCGGCGCCGGTGTCGACCTTCGTCGTACGGCCCGTTTCGAGGTCGAAGACGTGGAGCGTCACCACCGAATTGGCGTCGCCCGCCTTGGGGTATTTGAAGTCGTAGGCGCGGTTGTAGAGCGCGCCGTCGTAGCGCATCATCTCGAAGAGCGGCACGCGCGACTCGTCGAAACGCAGGTAGGCGATGCGCCGCGAGTCGGGCGAGACGGCGAAGGCGCGCGTGAAGCCGAACTCCTCCTCGTAGACCCAGTCGGTCGTGCCGTTGATCGTCTCGTTCCAGCGGCCGTCGCGGGTGATCTGCCGCGTGCCCTGCCGTTCGATATTGTAGACATACAGGTTGTTGCAGCTCGAAAAGACGATGTTGCGGCCGTCGGGCGTGAAGACGGCGTCGCGCGGGAAGGGGATGCCGAGCAGAATCTCGCGCAGGCGCCGGCCGTCGTAGTAGAGGTAGTGCGTGGTGAACGAGTGGCGGTAGATCGGTTCGGCGCCGTCGGCCACGAGCACTCCGCCGTCCGGAGCGATCGCATAGTCGGCTATGTCGAGCCTGCGGCTGCCGGCGTCGCACCACGTGCCGGTGGCGCGGTCGAGCGAATCGAGGGCCACGGCGCCCTCCTCCGCGGCTGCGGGCAGCAAGGCCGTGCCCGCGTCGTCGACGGCATAGCGGTGGCGGAAGATGTTGCCGTCGCGGATCGTGGTGTAGTGTTCGCCGTCGGCCGTGGGGCGGATGCCCGCCAACTGTACCGGACGGAAGCGTCCGTCGGCGATGTCGTCGTAGTCGAACGCCTGTGCAGCGGCCGTCGAGCAGGCCAGCAGCGCAAGGAAAAGGGTCGGTAATTTCGATATTCGCATGTCGTATTCTCTTTTTTTGTTCGGCGTACCCGCGGACGGGCGTCCGGTCTGCGAACGCCGCCGTGCGCGCCGTTATTGTTCGTGTAGCAGGCTGTCGATCGCCTCGGTGATCGTACGGTCGCTCTCGGCGGGGGTATAGCCGCGGAAGGCGTGGCGCACGCGCCGTTCGGCGTCGACGAGCAGGTAGACGGGCACCGCCCGGTCGGGCAGGTAGGCGTCTACCGTTTCGTCCGTTCCGGCCAGCATCGGGTAATTGATCCGGTTGCGCCGCACGTAGACGCCGATCGAGCGGAGCGGCGTGCCCCACGTTTCGATCGCGACCACACCGACGTCAGCGGGGGTGTAACGCTCTTCGAGCGAGCGCAGGAAGGGGATCGAGGCGTGGCAGGGGCCGCAGCCGATGCCGGTGAACTGGATGAGCAGCACGCGGCTGCGCAGGTCGCCGAGCGATACGGCCGTCGAATCGGCGTCGACGAGCGTCCAGTCGGGCGCCTGCCGGCCCACGATGTCGTAGGGTTTCTTGGCTTGGTTCCGCAGCTTGCGCTTGCGCAGCATGTAGCCGTCGGGGTAATACGCTTCCAGCCGGAGCGGCGCTTGCGGCTCGTAGTCGATGCGCACGTCGAAGACCGAGTCGACGGTGATCTGGTGCGTCTGTTCGCGCCGCAGTTTGCGGGGCATCCGCTCGCTGTCGAAGACGATTTCGTAGGCCGAGTGCTCCGCTTCGGGAAACGGTTCGCGCGGCGGGCGGTTGTAGTAGGGGCGGCCCCAGAATTCGACTACGCAGTCTCGATCGATGTCCAGGCGCAGGCGGTATCCGTCGCCGCAGGGGGTGAACTCGGTGCGGATCGGATCGGAGGTGGTGAGCACGTAGCGCAGGATGGCCTCCGCCCGGCAGAAAAAGGTCATGTCCGTCAGGCGGTAGGGCGCTCGGGGAATCGAGAAGTCGTCGATGACCACTTCGCGCCTGTCGTGGTCGAGATCGACGGCGATCGTTCCGTCGTATCCTCCGTCGATGCGTGTCGTGTCGTCGGCGTTGTAATAGGAGAGGTAGCTGTGGCGCAGCGTCGTGTCGGCGCGGTTGCGCTGCTCGACGTAGTAGCGCAGGTAGCGTCGGGGAATCGTGTCGCCCGGGAGATAGCTCTCCGAACTTCTCCGGTAGGCGACCCGTTCGATGCGTTCGAGTTGCGAAAGGGCCTTTTCGAGATAGGCCGACTGCTCCGTCCGGCAGCCCGTGCCGAGCAGCGGAAGCACGAATAGGAGGCAGATCGGTTTCATGGTTCGGAAAGCCGGGTGGTCGGGAGCAGTCAGATGTCCTCCACGTCGAAGTCGTAGTCCAGGCGTTTGCCCGTGACGAACTTCGAGTTGTCCATCTTGGTGTTGAACTGGTCGACCGTCACGCGCTTGGCGTCCTCGTAGGGAGGCGTCAGCAGGTCGAAGTCCAGCGAATAGGCGATCGCCGTTTCGAGGATTCCGACGAGCGCTTCGCGCGTAATGGCGGCGCGGCCGAAGGCGATCGGGCGCATCGAGGTCTGGCGTTTTCCCTCGACGAAGTAGCACCGTTCGCGGTTGATGAAGATGCGGCCGATCAGGTAGCCTTCGTCGGCGTTGCGGTTGAATTTGAACGAGTCGGACAGGAAGTTGTAGATGTTGATAAGTCCGCAGTAGGAGTTGTCGCGGTCGGCCTGCACGTAGGGGCTCTGCCAGACGAGGTGGTTGGCGTCGAATTCGAAGACGTCGGTGTGCATCCGGAAGATCAGCAGGTCGCTGGCCACCTGGAACTGCGTTTCGAACTTGCCGCGGTCGCGGTATTCGATCCGCACGCGGCGGTCGATGCGGCCGTCGAGTTCGTCGTCCCACTCGGACGACATTTCGAACAGGATGTCTTTCAGTTCGTTGAACGTGGCGAACGTGTTGTCGAAGACCTGCTGTTTGAGGCTCGATTTGCGAACGATGGTTTCGAGGATTTTCGCTCGTAGCGGTGAAGGGTCCATCGGATTGTGAAATTAAAAATTTAAGCGTTGAAAATTAAAAATCTTTTCGCACTTGCCGTAAATTATGCGTCGCGCCGTTCGCGCGGGGCCTTCCGGACTGCCGCGGCTGCCGTTTCCGGCGCGGGCCGCATGTGTTGGGTCCGCGCCGGAAAGGTACCGTCTACCGGATGCGCAGTGTCTGGCCGCTGCGCAGCGCGGCGCCCGCTTTGAGTCGGTTGAGTTTGCGCAGCGACTTTTCGCGCAGCGCATAGCTCTGGGCCACCGACGCGACGGTCTCGCCCTCGGTGACGATGTGATGGCGGGCGTTGCCCTCCCAGCGTTTCTGCTTGCGGTCGATGTAGATCTGCTCGCCGCGCACGGGCTGCGCCTTGCCTTTCAGGTCGTTGAACTTGCGCAGGTTCCTCGCCGAGATGCAGAAGATCTCCGCGAGCGATTCGAACGTGTCGCCCTCCTTGGCGACGATGTAGTTCACGCCGTTGGTGACATAGATGTTGTATCCCTTGTAGGCGTTGATCGTCACGCGGAAATCGTCGGGATCGATCCGCTCTTCGTTTACGGGCGTCAGGGGATTCACGCTGCTTCCGGCCTCGAAGCCTTCCACGGCCTGCTCGGCGCGCGAGCGGTTGCGCGCTGTGTAGAGCGCTTCGCCCTGCGGGCGGTCGAGCAGGTAGAGCTGCGTCTCCTCGATGATGCGGCACAGCCGCTGCGCATAGTCGGGCGCGGTGGCGTAACCGGCCGCCTTCAATCCGCGCGCCCAGCTGCGGTAGTCGTCGGCGGGGTAGACGAAGAGCGAGTCGTAGCGCGGCTGCGAATCCAGAAAACGGGCATGATCCTCGTACGAGGCTTCGACCGAGCCGTAGGCGCGGAAACATTCGCCGCGGGCGTCGTCGTCGTGGAAGACGCGCCGTCCCGTCCAGTCGCTTTTGCACTTGATGCCGAAATGGTTGTTCGACGAACGCGACAGCGCGCTGTTGCCGCAGTCGGATTCCAGAATGCCCTGCGCCAGCGTGATGCTGGCCGGAATGCCGTAGCGTTCCATGTGCGCCACGGCGATGTGCTTGTAGCGGTCGATGTACTCCTCGCGGGTCTGGCGCGTCTGCGCATGGAGGGCGCCGAACCCCGAAAGGAATAAAATCGCGACGAGTATTGATTTTTTCAAAATTAATCGTTACATTTGTGTATAGTGAAACAAAGATAGCGATTTCTTTCGAGAATTACAACTAATGAAATGAAAGTTATGTTTACGGAAAATGCGAACCGGATCTTCAATCGTGCGATCGACGATTACCACCGTTTCGACGATGTGGATCATCCGGTCGAGAACCCCTTCGACGAGGGTTCGCTCGATCATCTGCTCTATATGAAGAACTGGGTGGATACGGTGCAGTGGCATCTGGAGGATATCATCCGCGATCCGCAGATCGATCCCGTCGAGGCGCTGGCGATCAAGCGCCGCATCGACAAGTCGAATCAGGTGCGCACCGACATGGTGGAGTACATCGACTCCTATCTGCTGGACAAATACAAGGCGGTCGTGCCGCAGTCCGATGCGCGTCTCAATACCGAAACGCCGGCGTGGGCGATCGACCGGCTGTCGATTCTGGCGCTGAAAATCTATCACATGCGTCAGGAGACGCAGCGCAGCGACGTGGACGAGGCGCACCGCGACGCCTGCCGCAAAAAGCTCGACGTGCTGCTTTCGCAGCAGGTCGACCTGTCGCGTGCGATCGAGGAGCTGATCGAGGACATCGAGGCGGGGCGCAAGTATATGAAGACCTACAAACAGATGAAGATGTACAACGATCCGGCATTGAATCCGGTGCTCTATGGCGCTAAGAAATAGAAAGTTGCCGCGACATATTCTGGTGATCCGCAATTCGGCGATGGGCGATGTGGCGATGGTGCCGCACGCCCTTCGCGCATTGCGCGAAGCGTACCCCGACGTTCGCGTTACGGTGCTCACGCGGCCGCTCTTCAAGCCTTTCTTCGCGGGGCTGGACGTCGATTTTCTGGAAGCCGACTACGCAGGCCGCCACAAGGGGGTGCTCGGGTTGCTGCGTCTGGCCGGCGAGGCGCGGCGGCGGGGAATCGACGCCGTGGCCGACATGCATGGGGTGTTGCGTTCGCGCATCGTCGGCCTGCTGCTCCGGCTGCACGGAATGCCGGCGGCGCGCATCGACAAGGGGCGTATCGAGAAGTGGTTCCGGCTGGGGTGTACGAATCCGGCCGCCTCGCCGCTCAAACATACCGTCGTGCGTTATTGCGACGTGCTGCGCCGTTTGGGCTTCGTCTTCGACGATCCGCAGCCTGCGGCGAAGCCGCTACGGCCGAATCCGTTCGGGGAGAAAAAAGGAGTGTGGATCGGCTTCGCACCCTTTTCGGCGCAGGCGGGCAAGACCTACCCCGAAGATTTGGCAGCCGGACTGGTCGCCGGACTGAGCGCCCGCTACGACCGCGTCTTCATCCACAGCGGAGGCGGTGGCGAAGCGGCCTTCGCCGAACGTATGGAGCGCGAACACCCTAATGTCACGGCGCTTTGGGGGCGCGTCCGTTTTGCAGGAGAGCTGGATCTGATCGCCAATCTCGACTGTGTCGTTTCGATGGACTCGCTGGCGATGCACATGGCCTCGCTGGTGGCCACGCCCGTCGTATCGGTGTGGGGCGCCACGCATCCCGCGCTGGGCTTTCTGGGTTACGGTTGTCCGCCGGAGGGGGTGGTGCAGCTCGACCTGCCGTGTCGTCCCTGTTCGGTCTACGGACAGCGGCGCTGCAAGTTCGGCGATTACCGCTGTATGCGCATTCCGCCGCAGGCCGTTCTCGACCGTGTGGAGGAGTGCTTGTCGATCCGTCGGGCGGAGGAAGCCGGCCGTTGAGGCCGGCGGGTTCGATTGCCTCGTGCCGAAAGATAATGATCCTATGAAAACACGAATTTTCCTCTTTCTGACGCTCGGAGCCCTTCTGGCGGGGTGTCGGAATAGCGCGACGGCGCCGAAGAGGGTACGCCTGAACGTCGAGATGAGCGTGTCGGCCGGAAATCGCGCGGCATTGCTGGAAAACCTTCTGCTGCTTGCCGAGGCGTCAAGGGCCGAACCGGGGTGCATCGGCTACGAGATCTACGAGAACAGCCGCGATTCGTCGCGCATCCTGATTTTCGAGACGTGGCGGGACGCCGCGTCGCTCGAAGCGCATCAGCAGACGGAGCATTTCCGCCTGCGTGCGCCGCGCAACCGCGAACTCTCCGAGACGTCGGTGCTCAGCCGGTTCGAGTTCTGACGCCCGCGCGTTCCGTGCGGTCCGGAATGACAAGAGCCCTCGCAGCATGCGCTGCGAGGGCTCTTGTCGTCGGGGGCGGGCGATCAGTATTTCACCTTGATCCACGGAGCTTTCTCCGCCAGCCAGCCTTTGACCTCGATCGGTACGTCGGTGCACATGTAGTCGCAGCCCAGATAGGCGCCGAGCATGAAGTCCTCGACCGACTGGCCGGGCCACAGGCTGACGATCAGCCCCTCCTTGTGCGCCTTCTTCACCGCCTTGCGGCTCGTGCCGTCCATCGTGGCACCCATGCGCTTGATGCCCATGGCCTTGCAGAGGTCGATCGTCTCGTCGTTGCAGGGCTTCGAGGTGATGAGCAGCAGATCGACGCCCGGATGCTTGGCTTGCAGGTAACGCAGGCCGCGGTAATCTCCCGAGGTGAAGACGAAGGTCGCGTCGGCCGGTTTGACGGCCATGACCGCGTCGTAGAGCTTGTCGCAATAGGCATGGAGCCGCTCCTCGGGATAGAGCGCCTCGGGTTTGGTCTTCATCTCGAATTCGACGTAGAGGCCCTCTTTGCCTTCGAGGAATTCGAGCAGTTCGTCGAGGAACATCATCTTGTTGCCCTGCTTGGTCGCCAATTGGCGGATTTCGGCCTCGGTCTTCTCCTCGACGGTTCCCGTGCCGTCGGTCGTGCGTTCGAGCGAACTGTCGTGGGTGATGACCAGCGCGCCGTCGCGGGTCATGCGGATGTCGGTCTCGAAGCCGCGGTAGCCGGCGTCGTAGCTGGCCTGGAAGGCCGAAAGGGTGTTTTCATCGTGTTCCATGCGTCCGCCGCGGTGCGAGAAGAGACGGATCTCCTGCTCCTGAGCCGAGGCGTCGAGCGTCGCGGCCATGCAGGCGGCCAGTGCGATCAAACGGATAGCTTTCATCGAATTTGAATTTAGGTTATGTAAGTTCTCGAATATCATGGATGATCGTTCGCCCGTGACGGCGGGATTCACCCTTTTCGGGAATACCGCGTGCCGGGAGCGACGAACAAAAGTAGCGTTTTTTTTCGGTTTTGCAAACGCCGACGTCCGATTCCTTTCGATTTCCTTTCATTTTCTTCCGGCCGGTACGCCTTCCGTTTGCGGGGAGACGAAAACCGGAGCCTTTCGGAGGCTCCGGTCGTGTGTCGGGCGGAGGAACGTGTCCGCTCAGTATTTCACCTTGATATAGGGGGCGTTCTCCGCCAGCCAGTTCTTGACGCGGATGGGCACGTCGGTGCACATCAGGTCGCAGCCCAGATAGGCGCCGAGCATGAAATCCTCGACCGACTGGCCGGGCCACAGGATGACGGTCAGCCCCTCCTTGTGCGCCTTCTTCACCGCCTTGCGGCTCGTGCCGTCCATCGTGGCACCCATGCGCTTGATGCCCATGGCCTTGCAGAGGTCGATCGTCTCGTCGTTGCAGGGCTTCGAGGTGATGAGCAGCAGATCGACGCCCGGATGCTTGGCTTGCAGGTAACGCAGGCCGCGGTAATCTCCCGAGGTGAAGACGAAGGTCGCGTCGGCCGGTTTGACGGCCATGACCGCGTCGTAGAGCTTGTCGCAATAGGCATGGAGCCGCTCCTCGGGATAGAGCGCCTCGGGTTTGGTCTTCATCTCGAATTCGACGTAGAGGCCCTCTTTGCCTTCGAGGAATTCGAGCAGTTCGTCGAGGAACATCATCTTGTTGCCCTGCTTGGTCGCCAATTGGCGGATTTCGGCCTCGGTCTTCTCCTCGACGGTTCCCGTGCCGTCGGTCGTGCGTTCGAGCGAACTGTCGTGGGTGATGACCAGCGCGCCGTCGCGGGTCATGCGGATGTCGGTCTCGAAGCCGCGGTAGCCGGCGTCGTAGCTGGCCTGGAAGGCCGAAAGGGTGTTTTCATCGTGTTCCATGCGTCCGCCGCGGTGCGAGAAGAGACGGATCTCCTGCTCCTGCGCCGCTGCATCGAGCGTCGCGGCCATGCAGGCGGCCAGTGCGATCATTCGGATCTTGTTCATTTCGATCGAAGGGTTTGGTTTGTAGTTTTTCGGTTGCCGCAGGGTCTCTAACGGCCGTCGCCCATTCGTTTTCGCGCCCACTCCATCACGTTGGCGGGGGCGCGGCGGTGCATCAATTCGTTCCGCATGAAGTCCATGTAGGGCTCCGCATGACGGAAAAACCGCTGGTAGCCTTTGCAGAGATAGTTCAGCCCGGGTTCGCCTTCGCGCGTGCGTTCGAAACGGTTGCGGGGGCACTCGCCGTTGCAGGCGAACAGGTAGCGGCAGCGGCGGCACTGCGTGGGCAGCGCCCGCAGTTTGGCGTCGCCGAAGGCCGTCTGGCGCGGGCCGCGCATCAGCTCCGTAAGCGGTGTTTCGAGGATGTTTCCCAGCTTGTATTCGGGGAAGACGAAGTGGTCGCAGGCGTAGAGATCGCCGTTGAACTCCAATGCCCCCGCATGACCGCAGTTCTTCGAGAGCGTGCAGACGCCCGGCGCTTCGCCCACCCAGTTGGCCAGCGTGGCGTCGAACAGCTGCACGAAGATACGCCCCACGTCGCCGACGACCCACTCGTCGAACAGCGCGCAGGTGAAGCGTCCCCACTGTTCGGGCGTGACCGAAAAATCGGCCAGCGGGGCGCCGGCGTCGGCTGCCGAGGCGAGCTGTCGGCCGTCGTCGTGCGGCAGGATGCGTTCCACGACGGGGGTGAATTGCAGGAACCGGCAGCCGATCGAGCGGAAGAACCGGTAGAATCCCGCGGGGTCGTCGGCGTTGCGGCGGTTGACTACGGCCAGCGCGTTCCATTCCACGCCGTGTTTCTGCAACAGCGCCACGCCCCGCATCACCGCCTCGAACGTGGGGCCTCCCTGCCGGTCGCGGCGGTAGAGGTCGTGCGCCTCGGGCGGTCCGTCGAGCGAGATTCCCACCAGCCAGCCGTTTTCGCGGAAGAACTCGCACCACGCATCGTCCAGAAGCGTGCCGTTGGTCTGGATGCTGTTGTCGATCTGCCGTCCGTCGGCGTAACGTCGTTGCAGTTCGACCACGCGGCGGTAGAAGTCGCGCGAGCGCAGCAGGGTTTCGCCTCCGTGCCATGCGAAGGATACGGCGTCGCCCGCCTGTGCGGCGATGTAGTCGCGGATGAAGCGTTCGAGCAGTTCGTCGCTCATCGTCTGCGCGGGTGCGGCGGGGTAGAGGTTGCTCTTTTCGAGGTAGTAGCAATAGGTGCACCGCAGGTTGCAGCGCGCACCCGCGGGTTTGGCCATTACATAGAAGGGCCGCACGTATTGCCGGTATGAGAGTATTTCGTCCATTGCGGTGTCAGCGTCGGTTTGTCGCACCTCCCTTCGGAGGAGCTATTCGGCCGTCCGGCCCTTCGCGGCGAAGACGGAGCCTTCGCATGCGGTCGGCCTGCCGGTCAGACTTCGGGGATCTCCATTTTGAAAAGCGGATTTTCCGGCTCGGTATGCGAGGCGCGGATGAATTCCCACATCCGGGCCACCACGTCGGGGTGGTCGGCCGCCACGTCGTGCTCTTCCAGCAGGTCGTGCCGCACGTCGTAGAGTTCGAGCTGCGTATTTCCCTCCTTGACCTTGCGCAGCAGCCCTTTCCAGTCGCCCCAACGCACGGCGACCCATCCCTTGCCGCCGGGGAATTCCCAGTAGAGGTAGTCGTGTTCCTGCTGGCGGCGCTCCTTGCCGCGGATCGTGGGCCACAGCGAGATGCCGTCGGTCGGGGGCGTTTCGACGCCGGCGATGTCGCACAGCGTGGGCATCACGTCGGGGAAGTAGCCGACGTGTCCGTTCACGTGCGGCCGCTCGATGCGGTCGCCCCACGCCACGATGAAGGGCATCCGGATGCCGCCTTCGCGCAGCGACGATTTGCCCCATCCCTTGCCGCTGCGGAAGGGATGCGCGCTCTGGAACCATTCGGTCGAGGAGCAGGAGTTCGACGCCGGCCCGTTGTCGCTCGTGACGACGATGATCGTGTCGTCCCAGATGCCCAGCCGCTTCAATTCGGCCACCAGCCCGCCGACCTGCCGGTCGAAATAGGTGATCATCGCGGCGTAGGTGGCGTGAGGCCAGCGCGAGGGGAAATACCCCTTGCCTTCGATCGGCGCTTCGTCGCCGAACTTCTCGACGTAGTACTGCACCATCTCGTCGGGAGCCTGCATCGGGCTGTGCGGGATGGGCGTCGTCCACATCAGGAAGAAGGGCCGTTCGCGGTTTTCGTTCACGAAGCGCAGCACGCGGTCGTACATGATGTCGGGGCTGTACGTCTGCTGCGTATATTTGTCGTAGCTGTGCGGGTCGAGCGGATCGGCGCCCTCGTCGAGCGGCGTGCCCGGGGGCAGCAGCTCGTTGTCCAGATAGATGCGGCGGTCGTTCTCCCAGAGGAAAGGCGGATAGTAGCAGTGCGCCTGTCGCTGGCAGATGCAGCCGAAATATTCGTCGAAGCCCATCTTGTTGGGCGTACTCTCGGTGGCGGGGCCGCCGACGCCCCACTTGCCGATCATCGCCGTGCGGTAGCCGCCCTGCCGCATCACCGAGCCGAGCGTCGGCGTGCCCGCTTTGAGCGGGGCCTGTCCTTCGAGCGTCGAGTCGCGCAGCATCGCTTCGTGGTTCCACACGTCGCCGCGCGCGGTCATCTCGTCGTTGGCGCGGATCTGGGCGTGTCCCGTGTGCATGCCCGTCAGCAGGCCGCAGCGGGCGGGCGACGAGAGCGGCGCGGCCGAATACATGTCGGTGAAGCGGATGCCGCGTGTTGCCAGCGAGTCGATGTTGGGCGTTTCGATGCGCGTTTGGCCGTAACAGCCGAAATCGCCGTAGCCGGCGTCGTCCATCAGGATGAAGATCACGTTGGGCTTGCGTTCGGGCGTCTTGTCGCACGAAACGGCCGTCAGCGCGGGGACGGATGCGGCCCCCAGGACGAGTGCGCGGGAGAGGGTGGAAGTTTTCATTTCGGGTTTCTTTTTCGGGAAGTTTTTAGTAGTCTTGTTGCTTTTCGTTTGCAAATATAGTCTTTTCAGGTGAAAAAGAGCTTCTCTTCCCGAAAACTTATAATTTTCTCACCGACCGGCAGACGATCAGCGAAGGCGGCAGACGCCGTTGCTCCTCCCCGCCGGTTTCGCCCGCGATCCGTTGCAGGAGAATTTCCATCGCCTGCGCGCCGATCTCGTCGCTGGGCTGGCCGACGCGGGTGACGGCGGGGTCGAGGTAGTCGAGGTAGTCGTAGTTGTCGAACGAGACGAGCGAGATGTCGTCCGGAATGCGCAGTTTCATTTCGCGCACGGCTTTGAGCGCACCCAGCAGAATCGTGTTGCTCAGCGCGAAGATGGCCGTGGGCCGCTGTCGGACGTGCAGCGCCCGCAAGGTCTGTTCGTACCCGTTGCGGATCGAGAACCCGTCGCCCGTGACGCGGGCGTAGGCGCTCAGCCCGTTGTCTTCGAGCGCCTGCCGGTAGCCCCGCACGCGGTCGGCCGACGGGATCGAGTGGCGCACGCCCTGGATGCAGAGGATCCGCCGGTGGCCGCGGTCGATGAGGTGCTGCGTCGCCTCGCGGCCGCCCCGCAGGTTGTCGGTCACTACGTAGGGCAGCGAGGTCTTCGCGAAGTGGCGGTCGATGCAGACGACGGGCGTCTGGCGCGCGGTCGCTTCCAGAAAGGCGGGGTCGTCGCCCGCCGGGGCGATCAGGATGCCGTCGACCTTGCGCGACAGGAGCGAACGGACTCCCTCGCGTTCGTTGCGTTCGTCCTCCGACGTGTCGATCAGGATGACTTTGTAGCCCTTCGCCCGCGCTTCGTGGACGATGATGCTGGCGATATGGGCGAAATAGGGGTTGTCGATGCTGGGGATCAGCAGACCGAGCGTGTCGGTACGGCTGGTGCGCAGCCCTTTGGCCAGCAGGCTGGGCGTGTAGTTGCAGCGTTCGGCCTCGCGCGCGATGAGCGCGACGGTCTTCTCGCTGATACGGTATTTGGCGGCCTGTCCGCTCAGTACGCGGGAGACGGTCGAAACCGAAAAGCCGGTGCGTTGCGCGATGCTGATGAGGGTCTCTTTCGACATAGGCGGGTCTATTTCGAGACAAAGTTAGAAAAATATGTGAAAAACAGGGCCGCGATTTTGTTTTTTTACTTTTCGTTTTTACTTTTGCAGAACTTGCACAAACGTTTGCGTTGAAGCTGGACGGCTGTTTTGCGGGATGATGACCGCGGTTGTCCGCACGCCGGATGCGGAGCGTTTGAACCTGAAACTTTACTAACTAACCGATTTGTTCGATTTATGGGAAAAATAGTGGTGATCGGCAGCGCCAATACCGATTTGGTGGTGAAGACCGACCGGATGCCTTCGCCGGGCGAAACGATTCTCGGCGGCAGCTTCATGATGTCAGGCGGCGGCAAGGGGGCCAATCAGGCCGTCGCGGCTTCGCGGCTGGGCGGCGAAGTGACCTTCGTGGCGCGCGTGGGGAACGATATGTTCGGCGAGCGTGCACTCGCGGGCTACCGCGCCGAGCGGTTGGACGTGCGCCATGTGACGCGCGACGCAACCGTGCCGTCGGGCGTGGCGCTGATCTGCGTCGATGGGGCGGCTGAGAATTCGATCGTCGTGGCCCCGGGCGCCAACGAGCGTTTGTCGCCGGAGGACGTCGACCGGGCAGAGGCTGAGATCGCGGCGGCGGATTTCGTCGTGTTGCAGCTCGAAATTCCGCTGCCTGCGGTGATGCGTGCAGCCGAGGTGGCCGAGCGGCACGGCGTGCGGGTGATCCTCAATCCCGCCCCTGCGGCGGTGATCCCCGACGAGCTGCTGCGGCGCTGCTACCTGCTTACGCCCAACCGCGGGGAGTGCGCCATGCTCACGGGAATGCCCGTAGCCGATGCGGCCGGTGCGGAGCGGGCGGCCGATGCATTGCTGGCGCGCGGCGTGCGGCACGTGGTGGTGACGCTCGGCAGCGAGGGCGCACTCGTCAAGGGGGCGGAGAGCTGCGAACGGGTGGCGGCACGGAGGGTCGAGGCGGTCGATACGACGGGTGCGGGCGACACCTTCAACGGTGCGCTGGCCGTGGCGCTTTCCGAAGGGCGTCCGCTCTCGGAGGCGGTGCGTTTCGCCACGGCGGCTTCGGCGATCGCCGTCACGCGCATGGGCGCCCAAAGCGCCGTTCCGATGCGCGAAGAGGTCGATGCACTGCTGGCGGAGGTCTGACTACGATGCACGTGCGAAGCGTGCGGCGGGGCTGTGATCGGATCCCGATGTCGAAAATAAACGAGATCCGGCGAATTTCAGAATTTGAAATTCGCCGGATTCTCATTGCCGAAGTCGCGGACCCGCGTCCCGACGGCATCCCGACCTACTCGAACCGCTCCATCACGCGCTCCATCTTGGCGCGGATGCGGTCGTTGCAGAGATTGCCGATACTCCCTTCGTGGGTGTGGCGCACCTCGCGCGTGGGCCGGTACGTCCCCGCCTGCACCTGCTCGCCCACGCGGCGGTAGGCCTCGCGGAACGGCACGCCCTGCAACACCAGCCGGTTGACGTCCTCCACGGTGAAGAGGTAGTCGTAACGCGCATCGTCGAGGATATTCTCCCGCACGCGGATATGCTGCAACATGAAATCGCACATCGCAAGGCATTCGGCCAGCGTCGCGGTGGCAGGAAAAAGGATGTCCTTCAACAGTTGCAGATCGCGGTGGTAGCCCAGCGGCAGGTTGGTCACGAGCAGCGCGATCTCGTTGGGAACGCCTTGCAGGCGGTTGCACTTGCCGCGCATGATCTCGAAGACGTCGGGATTCTTCTTGTGGGGCATGATGCTCGATCCGGTGGTCAGCTCGTCGGGAAACGACACGAAGCCGAAGTTCTGGCTCATGTAGAGGCAGACGTCCATGGCGAAGCGCCCCAGCGTGGCGGCCACGGCGGCCACGGCCGCGGCGGCGGCGCGTTCGCTCTTGCCGCGGCTCATCTGCGCCGCCACGACGTTGTAGTTCAGGTCGGCGAACCCCAGCAGCCGCGTGGTCATCGTCCGATCCAGCGGGAACGACGAGCCGTAGCCGGCCGCCGACCCCAGCGGATTCTGATTGGCCACGTCGTAGGCGGCCGCCAGCAGTCGCATATCGTCCACCAGCGTCTCGGCATAGGCGCCGAACCACAACCCGAACGACGAGGGCATCGCCACCTGTAAGTGCGTATAACCGGGCATCAGCACGTCGCGGTAGCGTTCGCTCAACTCCTGCAATCGGTCGAAGAGCGTGCGCACGCGATGCGCCGTCTGCCGCAGTTCGTCGCGCAGGAAGAGTTTCAGGTCGACCAGCACCTGATCGTTGCGCGAGCGGCCGGCGTGGATCTTCTTGCCCACCTCGCCCAGGCGCCGCGTGAGCAGCAGTTCGACCTGCGAGTGGACGTCCTCCGTCCCCTCCTCGATCTCGAACCGCCCCTCCTCGATCTCGCTTCGGATCTGTTCCAGCCCCGCCAGCAGGGTCTTCAACTCGTCGGCCGTCAGCAGGCCGATGTGTTTCAACATCCGGATGTGGGCCATCGACCCTTCGACGTCGTACCTGGCCAGCCGCATGTCGAGCTGACGGTCGTCGCCCACCGTGAAACGTTCGATCATCTCGTCGGGTTCGAAACCCTTGTCCCATAATTTCGCCATCGTCAATATCTTTTCGCCAGTTCGGCAATGTAACGTATGTAACCTTCCACCCCCTGCTCCACTTCGCTGCGGAACACGTATTCGTCGGCCGTATGCGAGCGCGCCGAATCGCCCGCGCCCATTTTGAGCGACGGGAATGCCATGAGCGCCATGTCCGACGTGGTGGGCGAGACGAAGCGTTCGACGCCGAGCGCCGCGGCCGCCCCGACCAGCGGGTGTTCGGGCGCGACGGCCGAAGCGCGGATGCGCGTCGAGCGCGGCACCGCTTCCGAACGCATGTGCCGGCGCACGATTTCGACTGTCTCTTCGTTCGTATAGGCGTCGGTCGTACGCACGTCCACCACGAAGCGGCACTCGGCCGGCACGACGTTGTGCTGCGTTCCCGCCTCGATCTGCGTGGCCGTCATGCGGATCGGCCCCAGCAGCGGCGAGCAGCGTTCGAATCGATAACCGCGCAGCCATGCGATGTCGTCCGCAGCGATGTAGAGGGCGTTGATCCCCTCGTCGCGCGCCGCATGGCCGGCGCGGCCGTGCGCCGTGCAGTCCAGCACTACCAGTCCGCGTTCGCCGACAGCCGCCCGCATCCGCGTCGGCTCGCCCACGAGCGCCATGTCGATCGGCCCCAGTGCGGGCAGCAGCGCCCGCGTGCCGTGTTCGCCCATGCACTCCTCCTCGCCCGAGAGGGCCAGCAGCAGGTTGAAAGGCAGTTCCGCATCGTAATAGTGGTGGAAGGCGGCCGTGAGGGCCGCGACCGACGCGCCGGCGTCGTTGGCTCCCAGTCCGTAGAGCCGTTCGCCCTCCCACGTCGCCGCGAAAGGGTCGCGCGTCCACGCCGCCGTGGGACGCACCGTGTCGTGGTGCGAGTTGAGCAGCAGCGTGGGCTTCGCGGCGTCGAAATGCGCCGCGCGCGCATAGACGTTGTTGTACAGCCGCTCGGCGGCGATGCCGTGCGCCGCGAGGTGGCCCGTCAGCAGATCGGCCGTGCGCGCCTCGTCGCGCGACACCGACGGAGTGGCCACCAGCTTTTCGAGCAGTGCGACCGCCTCGGCCTGCAATTCGTTCAATCTCTCCATAACCGTCTGCGCAATCGTTTCGTCAACCCCGGATCGTCGTGCCGCCCGCGTCGAGCAGCGCCTCGGCCTGCTTGATGACCACGCTCTCCACGCCGCTGGCGACGGCGCGCAGCGCCCCGTCGATCTTGGGCAGCATCCCCGCGCTGATCGCCCCTTCGGCACGCAGCGCGGCGTAGGTGTCGGGCGTGATTTCGGCGATGACGCTCCGTTCGTCCTCCACGTCGCGCAGCACCCCCGCCTTCTCGAAACAGAAGACGAGCTGCGTCGGCGCGATGCGCGAAGCGGCGACCGCCACGGCCGACGCCACGCTGTCGGCGTTCGTATTGAGCAGCGTTCCCCGCCCGTCGCACGTGATGGCCGAGAAGACGGGCGTCAGCCCCGCATCGAGCAGCGTGCGCAGCAATTCGACGTTCACGCCCCCCTCGGCGATGTCGCCCACATAGCCGTAGTCGACGGCTCCGGCCGCACGCCGCACCGAGGTGACGGCATCGCCGTCGGCGCCCGACAGCCCGATCGCGCGGCAGCCAGCGGCCGACAAGGCCGCGACGAGCCGCTTGTTTATCAGTCCGGCGTAGACCATCGTCACTACGTCGAGCGTCTCGCGGTCGGTGATGCGCCGCCCGTCGACCATGCGGCTCTCGATGCCCAGCTGCGCGGCCAGACGCGTGGCGAGCTTTCCTCCGCCGTGGACGAGCAGCTTCGGCCCTTCGAGCGCAGCGAAAGCCTCGACGAAGCGCGCCGTCGCCTCGGGCGAATCGATGACGTTGCCGCCGATCTTGACTACGGTGATCCGTTCCATAGCTATTCCAGTCCCTCCAACAATCGTTTGAGCACCACCTGGGCCGAGATCTCGCGGTTGGCCGCCTCGGGAATCACCAGACTGCGCGGCGACTCGATCACCTCGTCCGTGACGATCATGTTGCGCCGCACGGGCAGGCAGTGCATGAAGAAGGCGTCGTTCGTGAGCGCCATCTTCTCGGCGTCGACCGTCCAGTCGCGGTCGCGGCTCAGCACCCGGCCGTAGTTGGGATCGGCATAGGCCGCCCAGTTCTTGGCATAGACGAAATCGGCCCCTTCGAGCGCGCGACGCTGGTCGTGTTCCACACGTGCGCCGCCCACGAAGCGGGGGTCGAGTTCGTACCCTTCGGGATGGGCGATCACGAAGTCGTAGTCCGCGGCGTTCATCCACTCGGCGAACGAGTTGGGCACGGCCTGCGGCAGCGCATTGGGATGCGGCGCCCACGTCATCACCACTTTGGGACGCGCCGTGCGCTTGTGCTCCTCGATCGTGATCAGATCGGCGAAACTCTGCAACGGGTGGCGCGTAGCGGCCTCCATCGAGAAGACCGGACGCCCCGAGTAGCGGATGAACTGTTCGAGCACGCGCTCCTCGTAGTCCTCCGTCTTGTCCTGAAAGCGGGCGAACGACCGCACGCCGATCAGGTCGCAGTAGGAACCCATCACGGGGATCGCTTCCAGCAGATGTTCGGCCTTGTCGCCGTCCATCACCACGCCGCGCTCGGTTTCGAGTTTCCATGCGCCCTGATTCACGTCGAGCACCATGACGTTCATCCCCAGGTTCATCGCCGCCTTCTGCGTCGACAGGCGGGTGCGCAGGCTGGAATTGAAGAAGATCATCAGCAGGGTCTTGTTCCGCCCCAGATGCTGGTAGGCGAAGCGGTCGCGCTTGACTTCGAGCGCTTCGGCCACCGCCGCCGCGAGATCGCCGATGTCGGCGACACAGGTAAATTTCCGCATGGTCGTATCCGTTTTTTAATGAAAATCCTCCAACAATGCTTTCAGGCGCGCGACGAATTCGTCGGCCTGCGCCTTGCTCAGCCCCAGTGCCGGCAGCAGCCGCACGGTATGCGCCCCCGCGCCGCCCGTGAAGACGTGCTGCTCGAAGACGAGCCGGCGCCGCAGCTCCGAAGCCGAACCCTCGACGTCGAAACCGATCATCAGGCCGCGTCCGCGCACGTCGTGCAGCGCGGGCAGCGTGCGCAAACGTTCGAGCAAGCGGTCACCCACTCTGCGGGCGTTCTCGATCAGCCCCTCGGCGGCGATCGTGTCGGCCACGGCGATCGCCGCCGCGCAGGCCAGATGGTTGCCGCCGAAGGTGGTGCCCAGCATCCCCTTGCGGGCCTCGAACTGCGGCGCGATGAGTACGCCGCCGATCGGGAAGCCGTTGCCCATGCCCTTGGCCGTCGTAATCAGATCGGGACGGATGCCCGCCCACTGGTGGGCGAAGAAACGCCCCGTGCGGCCGTACCCCGACTGGATCTCGTCGAGGATCAGCACTGTCCCCGTGCGCTCGGTCGCCTCGCGCAGCGCGCGAAGGAATCCCTCCTCGGGGCAGCGGATGCCCGCCACGCCCTGAATGCCTTCGACGATCACGGCGGCGAACTCGCGCGCGGCGAGCTTGCGCTCGACCGCCCCGATGTCGTTCAGCGGCACGAACTCCACGTTGGCCGTGGTGTTGAAGGGCGAGCGGATCGCGGGATTGTCGGTCACCTCGACGGCGCCCGACGTACGGCCGTGGAAAGCTCCGCCGAAGGCCAGCACCTTGGCCCGCCCCGTGTGGAACGACGCCAGTTTCAGAGCGTTTTCATTGGCTTCGGCGCCCGAGTTGCAGAGGAAAAGCCGGTAGTCGTCGTAACCCGACAATGCTCCCAGCCGCTCGGCCAGCGTGTGCTGCAACGAGTTTTCCACCGAATTGGAGTAGAATCCCAGCCGTGCGGCCTGCTCCGAGATCATCCGCACGTAATGCGGATGCGCATGGCCGATCGAAATGACGGCATGGCCGCCGTAGAGGTCGAGGTACTCCGTGCCTGCGGCATCGTAGACGTAGCTGCCGCTGCCGCGCACCGGCTCGACCGGATATAAGGAATAGACATCGAATAGTTCCATCTTCTTCTTGCGAATTAAAAGAATTAAAAATAGCCGCCGCGCATCTGAGCCGCTGTCGGATGTTCCGCCCGCCGCCCGATGAAGAGGCCTTCGGAAGTCGGCCGCAACATGCTCGCCATAAGACCGTCCGCCTCCGAACCCTCCTCCGCGAGTCTCGCGCGCAGACTGTCGTTCGAAAAGGCCGTCGTCGGGACTCGCCTGCCCCGCCATCGTACAGGCGGCTCCATGAGCCGCACGAGCCGCAGCCTCCGGCGGCGGAGGCTCGCCATGGCTCCCCTCCGCAGGCTGCGACACGCGGCCGACCGCAGGGGGAATTCGGTTCTTAATTCTCGGTCCTGACGCCGGGCGTCAGAATGCGCTCGCTTTGAGCCGCAGCCCCTCGCGCTCGTCGAGCCCGAAGAGCAGGTTCATGTTCTGCACGGCCTGCCCCGAAGCCCCTTTGAGCAGGTTGTCGATCACCGAGACGATATGCAGCTTGCGGCCGTATTTGGCTACCTGCACCACCGCCTTGTTGGTGTTGACCGCCTGTTTGAGGTCGATCGGCCGATCGGCCACGAAGGTGAAGGCCGCATCCGCATAAAAGTCGCGGTACAATGCCTCGGCCTCCTCCTGCCGAAGGTCGCAGTCGGTGTAGACGCTGGCCAGAATGCCGCGGGCGAAGTCGCCGCGCATCGGTACGAAGTTGATTTCGGGCGCCGCGCCCCCCTGCATCGCGCCGAGCGTGCGGCCGATCTCCGAGAGGTGCTGGTGCGTGAAGGCCTTGTAGACCGAGATGTTGTCCGTCCGCCAGCTGAAATGGGTCGTGGCCGAAGGTTTCACCCCCGCACCCGTCGAACCCGTGACGGCCGTCGCGTGCACCTCCTCCCGCAACAATCCCTCACGGGCCAGCGGCAGCAGCGCCAGCTGGATCGCCGTGGCGAAGCAGCCGGGATTGGCCACGCGCCGCGCCGCACGGATGCGGTCGCGGTTCAGTTCGGGAAGTCCGTAGACGAAACCCTCCGACTCGTCGCGGAAATCCTGCGCCAGATCGACGATCCGCAACCCTTCGGGCAGGGCGTTCGCCGCGAGGAACTCGCGGCTCCGGCCGTGCGCCGAGCAGAGGAACAGCACGTCGATCGCCCCCAGATCGTATTCCGCCGTGAAACGCAGGTCGGTCTCGCCCAGCAGCCCGCCGTGCACGTCGCCGAGGGCGTTGCCCGCGTTGCTGTCGCTGTGGACGAATGCGATCTCGGCCGCCGGATGATTCACCAGCAGCCGCAGCAGTTCGCCGGCCGTGTAGCCGGCGCCGCCGATGACGCCGACCCTCATTTCTTCGCCTTGCCGTTACGTGCCTGCACGTTGTAGTAGATCTTCATCTGGTTGCCCAGAATCTTCGTGAAGCCCTTCACGTCGTCGGCCGTCCACGCCTTGTTGACTTCGCCGTACTCGCCGAAATCGGTCTTCATCAGGTCCAGCGGCGACTGCACGCCCACGAGCGTATAGCCGTAGGGACGCAGCGTCAGTTCCACTTCGCCCGTCACGTTCTCCTGCGAATGGTCGAGGAAGCGCTCGATGTCGCGCATCACGGGTTCGAGGTACTGCGCCTCGTGGAGGAACATGCCGTACCACGTCGAAAGCTGATCCTTCCAGTAGAGCTGCCACTTGGTGAGTGTATGCTTTTCGAGCATCTTGTGCGCGGCGATGATGAGCATCGGCGCGGCGGCCTCGAAGCCCACGCGGCCCTTGATGCCGATGATCGTGTCGCCGATGTGCATGTCGCGGCCTATGCCGTACTTCGCGCCGATGGCCTCCACGGCGCGGATCGCCTCGACCTTGTCGGCGTAGGGCTTGCCGTCGACGGCGGCGATCTCACCCCGCTCGAAGGCGATGCGCAGCGTGCGCGGCTCGTGTTCGGTCACCTGCGAGGGGTAGGCCTCCTCGGGCAGCGTCTCCTCGGAGTGCAACGTCTCCTTGCCGCCGATCGAGGTGCCCCACAGCCCCTTGTTGATCGAGTATTCCAGCTTCTTGAAATCGGCCTCGTAGCCGTGCTTTTTCAGGTAGTCGATCTCGTACTCGCGCGTGAGCGTCATGTCGCGCGTGGGGGTGATGATGCCGATTTCGGGGGCCAGGATTTGGAACGTCAGGTCGAAACGCACCTGATCGTTGCCGGCGCCCGTCGAACCGTGGGCCACATAGTCGGCGCCGATCTTCTTGGCGTACTCGATGATGGCGATGGCCTGGAAGATACGCTCCGAGCTGACCGAAATGGGATAGGTGCCGTTGCGCAGGATATTGCCGAAGACCATGTATTTGATGCTCTTCTCGTAATACTCCTGTTCGATGTCGAGCGTGACGTGGCTCGCGGCGCCCAGCGCGAGCGCCTTCTGCTCGATGACTTTCAGTTCGGCGGGCGAGAAGCCGCCCGTGTTGGCGATGGCGGTATGCACCTCGTAGCCCTTCTCCTCGGAGAGGTATTTCACACAGAACGAGGTATCGAGACCCCCGCTGAACGCCAATACGACTTTTTCCTTTTTCATGCTATTTCCGTTTTTTGATTTTCTACTTCTTTTTGAGGCTGAACACCTTTTTCAGCCAGTTCCGGAACGCCATCCGGTAGGGCGCCAGACGCGAATGCTCCCGACGCGGCTGCTTCGGGTCGTAGAGCATCCCCGTACAGAGGCACATGCGGCGGTGGTTGCGTTGGAGGATGTCGTAGTTGCAGCACCCTTCGCACCCCTTCCAGAAGGTCTCGTCGTCGGTCAGCTCCGAAAAGGTCACGGGCACGTACCCCAGCCGCGAATTGAGCTTCATGACCGGAAGCGATGTCGTGATACTGAATATCTTAGCATACGGGAATCGTCGTCGGGCTAGTTCGAAGGTCTTCTCCTTGATCCGCGCCGCCAAACCCATGTGGCGGTAGTCGGGACTCACGATCAGACCAGAAGTCGCTACATAATCGCCGTGCTCCCAGCACTCGATGTAGCTAAATCCGACCAGCCGGTCGCCGTCGAGGGCGACCACGGCCTTGCCTCCCTTGATCTTGGAGGCAATGTACTCCGGCGAACGCTTGGCGATGCCCGTGCCACGCTGCAACGCCGACTCGTAGATCAGATCGCAGATACGCTGGGCGTAGTGCGCGTGTGACGAGTCGGCAAATACGACGCTGATAGAGTTGTTATTCATTTACTTTTATGTGGGTAAAATTGTGGTGTGAATCAGTTGTTGATACGGAAGGCACGCTGCACGCCCTTGATCCGCATGATGGAGTGAATGAGCGTGTCCACGACGCCCGCGCCGGGCACCTCGACGCTCACCGTGCCCCCGATGCACCCGTTGGCGAGCGATGAGAAGTTGATCGAGCGGATGTTGAGCTTCAGGTCGCGGCTGATGACCTCGGTGATGTGGTTGGCCATGCCCGTCGTGTCGGCCGCCACGATGCGGATCGAGACGCGGAAGGCGCCCTCGGCCGTCGAACGCCAGCGCGCTTCGATAACCCGGTAGGGGTAGTTCTCGCGCATGCGCTTGGCATTGGGGCAGTCGTTGCGGTGGATCGTGATGCCCGAGTTGATCGTCACGAACCCGAATACGTCGTCGCCCTTGATCGGGTTACAGCATTTGGCCAGTTTGTACTGGATCTTCGAGATGTCGTCGTCGATCACCAGCGCGTCCTGCGGCGCGGTGCTCTCCCTGACGTTGTGCACCTTGTTGCGCTCGGCTTCGGCCGCGGCGGCACGGCGCTGTTCGTCGGCCTCGCCCGAAATATGGCGGGCGAGGATCTCCTTGATCGTGCCCAGGTCGACTTTCTGCGTGGCGATCAGTGCGTAAACCTCCGTGCCGGTGCGAACCTTGAAGTATTTGACCAGGTAGGCCACCGCCTCGTCGATGGTCAGCGTGAATTTCCAGTTCTTGAGCTTGCGTTCGAGCTCTTCGCGCCCCATGCGCGTATGTTTGGCCTGCTCTTCGCGCAGGTAGGACTTGATCTTGTTGCGGGCCTTCGACGTGACTACGAAGTTGAGCCAGTCGGACTTGGGCGTCTGGTTCTTCTGGGTCAGGATTTCGACGATGTCGCCGTTGTGGAGCTGTTCGCGGATCGAGACCGCCCGGTTGTTGACCTTGCCCCCCACGCACGTGGAACCCAGCGAGGTGTGGATGTCGAACGCGAAGTCCAGGAGCGAAGCCCCCTCGGGCAATTTCCGCAGGTCGCCGTTGGGCGTGAAGACGAAGATCTCGCCCGAGGCCGGCTTGGCGTCGAAGCGCTGCGCCAGCGAATGCGTGGTGTCCTCGAGCAGTTCGCGCAGGCGTCCCAGCCACATTTCGCTGGTCTGGGCTCCCTGGTTGACCCCCTTGTAGCGCCAGTGCGCCGCGATGCCGCGTTCGGCCACGGCGTCCATGCGTTCGGTGCGGATCTGCACCTCGACCCACCGGCCGCCGGCCGACACGGTGGTGTGCAGCGATTCGTACCCGTTGGATTTCGGGATCGAGATCCAGTCGCGCATGCGGTTGGGGTTGGGCGTGTAGAAATCCGTGACGATGGAATAGGCCGTCCAGCACTGCTGTTTCTCCTGCTCCTTGTCGCAGTCGATGATGATGCGGATGGCGAAGATGTCGTAGACCCCTTCGAACGGGACATTCTGCTTGTGCATCTTCGTCCAGATCGAGAAGATCGACTTGGTGCGGCTCTTGATGTGGTATTTGATGCCCAGCTTGCCGAGCCTCTCCTCGATGGGCACCAGGAACCGCGCGATGAAGGCCCTGCGCTCCTCGGCGCTCTCTTCGAGCTTGGTGACGATATGTTCGTAGTCCTTGGGTTCGAGGTATTTCAGCGCGATGTCCTCCAGTTCGCTCTTGAGGCTGTAAAGACCCAGTTTATGGGCGATCTGGGCGTAGAGGTTCATCGACTCCCAGCTCTTCTTGCGCCATTTTTCACGCGGGAACATTTCGAGCGAGCGCATCACTTCGAGCCGGTCGGCCAGCTTGATGAGGATCACGCGCGGGTCTTCCGAATAGGAAACCAGCAGGTCGCGGAAATTGTCGGCCTGTTCCTTGGCGACCTTCAGTTTCAGTTCGGAGATGTTCGCAAGGCCCATCGTGAGGCCGACGACCTGTTCGCCGAAGCGGTCGCGGATGTCGGCGGTCAGGGCGAGGAACTCTTCGGCGGGGAGCTGCTTGTGGGCCAGGCGCACCACGTCGTGCAGGATGGCCGAGA